>ULNQ01011037.1_pt1 | contig 18944 bp, 24 predicted proteins | sample 1951951 | NCBI WGS metagenome assembly ULNQ01 (sample SAMEA4835580, study PRJEB28245) | human gut metagenome | biome: gut microbiome; material: fecal sample | place: Denmark | collected 2008
AGACGCTTGCGGACTGCCCAACTATGGATGACAGACTTGATTTGCAAATATCAAGAATAATTTGTATATTTGCATAAAGGCACTAAAAAGTAGTGGCAGGTTGAGACAAGAAAAGAATGTAGATTATAATAAATTACTATAATTTACGGAACTATAGAGGATTATAACAATAGAAAACTTTAAGTAATATGGGAACGACAATAAAGACTTTTTTCACATCAGATTTGCATTTCAGCCATATCTCAATTTTGTATTTTCACCCCGAAAGGAGAGAGGCTGCTGGAATATCTTTGGAGGAACTTCAAGATGATAAGAAAGTTGCGATTGAAAAACATGATGAATGGCTTATCAACAAATGGAATGATACAGTCAAGAAACGTGACAATATTTATATCCTCGGAGATTTTTGTCTTGGAAATAAAGCAAGAACCGAAGAAATTCTTAAACAACTTCATGGGACCAAATATCTCATAAGGGGAAATCATGATAAGTCATGTAACGGTCTTGAGAATTATTTTGAATGGGTTGGGGATATCAAGGAAGTGAAATTCACAAATAATCAATATGATTTCATCGACCCGAATGAAACGTTTGCAGTGGAACTTTGCCATTATCCATTGTTGACTTGGAATAGGAGACCTCACGGGTCTTGTATGAGCCATGGTCACGCTCATGGCAACTGTGATTCAATTAATGACTTAACAAAAGAACTTAGAGTAGATGTTGGATTTGATGCCAAACTTGGGAATTTGGAAATCATCCCATTGGAAAAATTATATAAACATTTTACAGATATTCGGGACAGTGTTGGATGTAAGACATTTCAAGAATATAATGAATATCTTATGGCTGAACAGAAAGTAAGATTATAAATAATAGAAAAAATATAAATTATAAATGGAAGCAACAACTAATATTAACAGATATTGCTTGAGTTTTCCTTTCAAGGGGGAATATAAGTTTATTTATGTACTTGCCAATGAGATGGCTAACGAACTGCTTGGAAGTGGTGATGATGTTTCAGATATGAAATATGATGAGGAATTGAAACAATCAGAGGACCATATAATTTATCATGACCGAAAGGCATATGATGTTATGTTTTCTTTTGATGGACCTACTATGGTTGATGTGTTTAACCATGAAGATGATGGGAGTGGAACCATTGTGGAAAGAGGTATCCCATATGTATGTGTGGCAATTGACCAAAATAAGGACGGACAATGGGTAAGGCTTTATAACTTATCAGATAACGTGTAACTATGGCTGAAAACGCTAAAATATTGATAATTCCAGATGTTCATGGTCGGGATTTTTGGAGAATTCCGGTTATGGATACTCTTGCAAACAGTGATGTTCCAATTGTGTTCCTTGGTGATTATTTGGACCCATATTATGATGAATGGAGGGATAGAATGAACGAAGACCCTTCATTTGATTATAGGATGAATGCGGTTAATGTATTTGAGGAAATTCTTCAATTGAAGACACAATATCCGGATAGAATAATTCTTCTTTTAGGTAATCATGATTGTGGATATGCCGTTGATTATGATGTTTGCTCATGTCGTTATGACCGAAAGAATTCAATAAGGATAAAGGATGATTTTTCAAATAATCTTGACAAATTCCAATTGGCATATGAAATAACAATCAATGACAAACATTTTGTATTAAGTCATGCGGGTATTAGTCATAAATATGCAGAGAATGTTTTCGGAAAAGATGTTGTTACCGAGGACAATGTAGTTGATTTATTCAATAATGCTTGGGTGGCACAGAATTATGAGGTTCTTGATTCTCTTGGGATGTATGATTATTATCGTGGTGGCTTTAGCGGCCATGATTATGCCTCACTTGTTTGGGCTGATATTCATGAGTGGGGGGATGATTCTTATTCTCCACAAGAGGGTTATGGCTATATGATATTCGGTCATACCCAATTGATTGATAAGCCGTATATTGATGATAAATTCGCTTGCCTTGATTGTAGAAAAGCATTTTACATTGATTCTGCCGGTAATATCAAAGAATACATAATTGATTAATTTTTTAATATATGATTTGGATAAGATTGATTATTACCATAGTATTTGTGCTATTGGTTATCTATTACGGAATGATTGTTGCCCAATTGGGTGGCTATTTGAAAATCACTAACAGAAGAATGGAATTCGGAAGACTTATTGTTCCGTTTTATTATTGGATTGCTCCACAATCAGAAAAGCCTAAGGTTAAGAAAAAAACCGTTAATGAACGTGTTTTTGAAGGTTTGAAAGATAAGGTGGAAACTAATGATTTAAATTCTACTTCTATTGAAACAAAGAAAGAAGTTGCTAAATAATTTTGAACATTGAATTTTATTTTGTATATTTGCATTGTAAAAAATATAAAATATGAAAAAGAGTTTTGCATTTATTTTTGTATTGATTATCAGTGGTATAATGGGATTTAGTGCTGATGCACAGTGGCGGTATTTCCATGAAGATGCTGATGAATTGAAAGGAACCAAGGCTTATGATGTAAGTGCATTTATGTCAAGTAATGGTGATGCCTTGTTTATTTATTCAAATATGAATAATGTTTCTATTAGTGCTGATAGAGGTATTTTTGATTATGATGATAATGGATGTGTTTCAGTTCTTGTTGGATTTTATGACGGAAAAACGTTGGTAGAAAAATGCTTAACAAAATTTCGAGTTACGCAGCAAGGTGATGGCGCTTTTACCGCTGATTATTTAGAAGAAGGACTTGGTAAAAAAATTATAAAGCATCTTAAAACAAAAGGAAATGTTAGAATAATTGCATCAAAATATAGCGGAAGTGATTTTGATATCACAATACCTAAAAATCCTAACATAAAAACTTCTATATTGTAAAAAACTTTAAAACTTTATATAAAAACATTATTAAAAACATTATGATGAGTTTATCAAAAAATCAAATTTTGGGCATCGTTATTAGTGCCATTGCGGTAATCTTTGCCGCTGCGTCATTCTCCCTCTTTGAGGATGCTGACAAGTCTTACAATTATGTTTGTCAGAGACCTATCACGGGTACTTACCATGTTTGGACAAACGGAGGCCTTCAGGTTCAGATGTTCGGACATGTAGAGTCTTATTCAAAGACATCTCAGGTTGAGTTCTCTGGATTGGAGAAGAATGACAATGGATATGTTGCTGTGGGAAAGAATCCAGCCGCTTCGGTGACTTTCAATGACAAAGGTCGTGGGATGATTATTGGCTCATTCCGAGTCGTAATACCATCTGATAATCAGAATATGGAGAAAATTCAGAGGGATTTCGGTTCAGAAAGTGCTCTTATTAACAATTTGGTGCGTCCTACGCTTTATAAGGTAATCACGGCTTGCGGACCGCTTATGTCATCACTTGAATCAGTATCAGAGACAAGAACTGACCTTATCGCTTATATTACAGACCAATTGAATAATGGCGTATATAAGACAAAGGCAGTAAAGACTGAGGTGGTTAATGAACTTACGGGAGAAAAAGAGATTCGCACACAGGCTCAGATTATTGAGGACCCGGAATCACCTGCGGGATATAAGCGTCAAGAGGTTTCACCGTTCTCACAGTACGGTATCACTTGTGGCCTTGTATCAATTCTTGACATCAAGTATGACTCGGCTACTCAGGACCAGATTGATGCTCAGAAGCAGGCAAACCTTGCCGTAATTACTTCCAAAACAAAGTCTATTGAGGCTATGCAGAAAACCGTTCAGATTACTGAGGAAGGTAAGGCTGCTGCCGAAAGGGCAAAGTGGGAGCAGGAGCGTGAAAAGGCTGTGGCGGTAACCAAGGCTGAGCAGGAACGTGAGGTTTCAAAACTTGCCGCAGAAAAGGCTGAGTTTGACAAGCGAAAGATTATTGCTGAGGGACAAGCCGAGGCTGAGGCTAATAGACTTAAGGTTAGTGCAGGTTTGACTCCACAGGAGCGTGCTGAGTGGGAGTATAAGACCAAGGTTGGCATTGCAGCCGAACTTGCAAAAACTGAGTGGCCTAAGGTTATTGTCGGCGGTGGCAATGGAACTATCAATCCGCTTGAGATTGTGGGCGTTGAGAGATGGTATGACCTTGCAACCAAAATGTCAAAGAATCAATAACACTTAACTAATAAAAAAAAATTGATGGAGACTATGCAAAATAGCCTCCATTTTTTGTTTGTTAATATAAAATATATTTTGTATATTTGCAAAAGAGAGATTTTGAATTTTTCGTTTATAAAAATAGTTTGTTTATTATCTTAATTTTTATTAAAAATAATATAATTTATTAAAATCTTTTAATAATATTTTTTATAAAAACCATTCTTTTATTTTGAATTTTTTATAATATTAAACTATTTATAATATGAATAGCATATAAAAATATATAACGTTATGCAGACACTCAAGATAAAATATCATACAAATAAGGAGGAAGATTTGAAACTGATACGTCAGTATCAGAAACAATACTCCAATACCTTGAGGTGGATGTATAACAGATGCGTTGACGGTATCGGTGATACCAAAAGAAAACAACTTGCAAAAACAACACTGAATAATATTCCTTTAATGGAATGTTGGTTTATATCGTCAGCATCAAAAGACGCAAATGCCAAATATATCGCAGACCCTCAGAAAAGAATTATTTTCGGTGGCAAAAAGAATTTCATCAGACGTTGTAAAGGTCTGATAACAAAAGAGGAATGGCAAAAATGCAAGTTAATGCCCCTATGTTCTATCGGCGAGGCAAACCAAAAAGGAAACAGGAAATTCAAGCTATCCGAAGATTTGTCAAAGATTACATTTAAGCCAAATGCAAATACACATATTGAATTGATATTCAATGGTCTTGGCAAGAATTACCGAAAAACATTAAGACAATTATATCTATTGCAGGAATCAAAAGCCACACCGATAACGTATTATCTTGACGATGAATATGTTTTCATTTCTTTTGATGAGGTCAAAATGCAAATAACTGATAAGAGACAAGTTATTGAAAATAGGATAATGGCAATAGACCTTAACCCTAATTATATTGGATGGTCTATTGTTGATTGGAATGAAAACGGAAAATATAATGTAGTTAAATATGGTGTTTATTCCATAAAGGATATAAATGATAAGGAATTTAATTTAAAAAATCTTCCGTCGAATGACAAGAGAAAGGTTTATCTATCCAATAAACGTAATTATGAGGTAATGCAGATAAGTAAGAACCTTATAAATAAGGCATTGTATTACGGATGTGAAACTTTTGTCTGTGAGGGATTGACAATAGATTCATCTGATAAAGGAAATGGAAAGAAATTCAATAGGTTATGCAATAACCTATGGTGTAGAGATAAATTAGTTAATAACCTTAAGAAAAGGTGTAACCTTTTCAACATAACATTTAACGAGGTTAAACCCGAATATTCATCCTTTGTGGGCAATATCTTATATAGGAAACATAAGTTACCTGATATGGTATTGGCTTCCATAGAGATAGGACGTAGAGGGTATGAATTTACAAGACAATATATAAAGAAAGATAAAGAAATAAATAAGAATATAATACTACCAGAGATAAAGGATTTCGTTGAAGATTATCTTAAGTCATTGGAAGAATTTGGGGTAATCGAGAAGTCTATAAAGATGGTTGACTTATATTACTTATTAAAAAAATCTAAAATCAGATATAGATTTTCTTTGGATGATTGGCTCAATGAGCCAAATAGTTTGAAGTTTTTGAGATGTTTTTCAAAGCGGTCGCTAATATTAAAAATAAATAATTAATTTTAATAAATTTAATAAAAACATGAATCTGGATAAGAGATTTATATTAAAAAAGGATGCTAATCCAAATTATTTGGCAACCATCTGTAAGATTGGCGAGGTTTTCCCGATTGAAGGGGCAGACCGTCTTGTCAAGACAGTAATCAATGGATATGACATTGTTATCTCCAAGGATTATAAGCCCGGGGACATTGTTGTATATTTTCCTGTAGAATCAGCAATCTCCGAGAAATATCTTTCGGCCAATAATCTTTATGAAAGAGGGGAGTTTGAATTGAATTCCAATGCTGAGGAAGTAAAGAATCTTCTTGTTGAATCAGAGACTGCATCAGAGGATAGAAAGACTCAGATTGCCGTTCAGATTAAGTCTATGTGCGGATTTTTCGGAAAGAGGGGACGTGTCAGAATCCTTAAGTTGAGGGGGCAATATTCCCAAGGATTTATTGCGGGCGTTGATTCTCTTGTTACATATAATTCAGAATTGTCCGATGTTGATTGGGAGTCACTTGTTGGGACTCAGTTCAATTTCATTGGTGATGATGAATTTATTTGGAAGTATATTCCACCAATCAAGGAGGTACGTAGTGGCGGTGGAAATCAATCCATTTGGAAGAAGAGAATGAGAAAACTCCGTAAATTTGATAAGTTGATTGAGGGACAATTTTCGTATCATTATGACACGCAGCAACTTCAGGAGCATATTAATGATTTGCAGCCATCTGATAATGTGTCAATTACAGTCAAGTGTCACGGAACTTCAGGAATATTTAGCAATCTTCTTTGCAATAGAAAATTATCTTTTTGGGAAAAGGTTAAGAAGTTTTTTGGCTTTAAGGTTCAAGAAACTGAATATGGAAATATTTATTCTTCCCGTTCTGTGATAAAGAATCGTTATATCAATCCGGGGGCACAATCATTTTATGATGTGGACATTTGGGGTTGTGTGAATAGAGATTTTTCTCCTTATATTGATAAGGGAATGACCGTTTATGGTGAAATTGTTGGATATCTTGAAAATTCTGACAAGATGATTCAGAAAAATCATGATTATGGCTGCAAGCCAGGACAATGGAAATTTATGCCATATAGAATTACTATGACCGATGAAATGGGTAACAAGACTGAATGGGATATTGATGCCGTGGATAAGTGGACAAGAGACCTTGTTGCCGCACATCCGGAATTGGCTGATAAAACCATGTTCCTTAATATCCTTTATTATGGAAGACTTGGAGACCTTTATCCTGATATAAAAGAGGATGAGCATTGGCATGAAAATCTTCTTGCAAGAATGAAAGAAGATAAGGATAGATTCCTTATGGAATTGGATGAACCAATGTGCAAGAATAAGGTTCCAAGAGAGGGAATTGTTATCAGAATTATTGGAGATAAAACCGCAAGGGCATGGAAGTTAAAATCCAAAAGACATTACAGTAAGGAAGCTGAAGCCCATGATAAGGGTGAAGTAGATATGGAGGAATCAGCATAATGACTCTTAATTTCGTTGAAATGTTGGATTATTACGATGTTCCATTAACTTTAATTGCTGAAGATTCTAATAATCAAAAATATATTTGCAGTTTATGCAAATGGCCATCAAAAGAAAATAGTGACCTTCAATATGAATGTGTTACTATTTCTGATAGACAAATAAATGATTATGAGAAGGGAGAACTTTCGTTAAAAAAAATATTTGAATATCAACAATCATTTATAGGAATATCTAAAGATTTTGCTGATACAATTGAAATAATTGGGCATTTGCCACAATAAAAGAAAAAGAATATGTTGTTTTTGATTACGTTGGTATTTTTCATTTTAAGAATAACGAAAACCGTTGATTGGGAGTGGAAATGGGTTTTTGCTCCGTTGTGGATTCCTATAGTTATTGGTTTTGGCTTATTCATATTGGCGGCAATTGTAACTTTGGCTTTCAGCTTATTTGCAATGATATTTGGATAATATATTTTGCAATATCAAAATTATTTTGTATATTTGCATTGTAGAACAAGAAAATTTAATTTATTAAAAATTTAATAATATGTGCAAGAAGAATAAGATGAATGGTGATGGCATCGAAAAGGAACTTTACCGTGGTGCTGTTAAGCAGTTTATGAAGGTCAATGGACTTCGTTCTGTCAATATCTCAAATTGGGAGAGATGGACTCATCAGAAACCAGGAGAGATTCATTCAGCGAAGATTGATATTCAAGATGGATATGTGAATCTTTATGCCCGTGGCAAAGGTAGGGTTTCCGGAGTTAAGATTGAGGATGCACCCGCTTCTTATTACAAGATTGTGTGGTCAGCAATCAAATTGATTTCAAAATCTCCTATTCCATCATCAGTGAAAAGGAATATTTTTGTCAAACTTAGTAGATAAAAAATTGTATATCATACATAATCCGTGAAAGTTTTTTTTCGGTTAAAAAGAAAAGGTGGGATGACAAATTCCCACCTTTTTTTATTTATGTTCCAATTAATTTTACCTTAATAGGTATTTTCGACCTTTAGATATCTTACGCCGGTATTAAATATACATCTATTGTTGTCCCTTCCTTTCCAGGATAATTATCCGATATCGTGCTATAAGGAAGAGAAGCTTCATTGAAAATAGAACCGCTGCCACTTAATAAAATATTATCACTTCCTTTGATTTTGAATTTCACATCTTTGTGTCCTTTATTCAAATTTGATATCACTAATGTATCCCCAAAATATATAGGAATATCAGCGTGTTGTCCATAAATCACTTGAATGCTATTATCTTTTCCATTACTTATCTCGAAAACCACACTACCATCATATTTACTTATTTGATTCCAGAATCTCAAATTATACATTGCGACCTTCGCATACTGTCTCACCTCGAATGATGCTGAATATGTCCCTTGACCATCTACCCTCGTTCCTGTCAATGTTACTGTACATGTATAATCAATTATACTACTTCCCACTGCGAGGCTCGTTACCAACACCCTATTATTCGCACTATCAACACTAGCACTGAAATGATTCGGCGACGATTGGTTGCTTATTGTTACAGTCCACGGTCCCTTCAGATTATTATAGGTGAAACCATTAATCTTTGAATTTTCTGTGCTTTCCATACTTAAACTTGGGTACTCAAACGTCAATGTCGGCTCCAAAACAATATGGCTCTCACTTATGTCTGACAACGGGAACAACCTCATCTCATTTCTATTTGGAACAGATAATTCATAATTTGTTTTTTCAAAATATTGAAGGAAGTCTTTGACTTTCAGACATTTATTTACTCCCCCCCCTATTTCGTTTTTCCATGGAGCTAAAGACTTATATGAATACCGAGCCTCCAAATCAGATACTTTGCACATTTTTTCCATAAAATAATAAACATAATTTCTAACCTATAAATAGTTTAAACGATTTGATTTGGAATTTTCGTTTTAATTTTGTATTTTTGTTATAAAAGAATTACTAGTTATGACAAATATTGTTAGATTTTATAAAAAGGACGGCAAATGGTATGCCGATGTTCCGAACCACACTCTTGAGGAATGTGAGATGGTTTATGGAACAGATAGATTTTTCAATCTTCACACCAATGAAAATGATACAGAATTGATTGTTGAATTTTCTGATGAGGATTCAAGCCTAAGTAATGAAGGACAATTGTATTTGATTGGTGACTATGGTGAGGATGGAGGGGTTTTATACAAGGTGTTTGACCCTTCGGTTGTTAAGCCTTATGACCTTTCTCTTTGCAAGGTAGTCTTTGATTTCTTCGGAAAGGTTCCTTCAACGATATATATTTTAAATATTTATAATTCAGTTAACTCAGCGTTGATTAATCAAAGTAAAGAATTATCTCCTTATGGTAGAAGGATATCCGAATTGCGTAGGAATATTGAACATTTGCGCTGTATGGTTGATTTTCCGCAAATCAATGAATTGGAAGGAAATTATTTCATTTTAAATGATAGTCTTACAATTTGCGGCGGACGTTTCGTAAAAAAAGAAAAAAATAAACATCATTACACTTTATTTTATAAAGGATTTAGATATGATAAGGGATATGATTTTGTCATACAAAAAAACAGTTGTTTTTTTATTGAATATGAGGATATTCTTGAAGGCAAAATTGATTTAAAAATTGTTACCAAAGAAGAGTACCAAGCGGCTTTTGATGAATATTTTAATACTGTTCAAGAATTAATAATAAACGACTCTGATGAATTTGAAGATAATGAATAAAGATGATGGAAGATTTAAAAGTAAAATATTTAGGAAAATGTCTTAAGGTAAATGATGTTTATCTTGAAACCATATATATCATTGTTGAGAGAATATATTTTCATTCAGAAAACATTGCTTTAGAAGGGAAAGGTTATTATTACAATGAGAAAAAAGGTTTGGTCGTCAAGGAATTTGAAACAATATTTTCAGAGCAAGAATTGATGGATTATACTGAAATTTTGACGAAAGAAGATTTTCTTAAAAAATTGGAATGGTTTTACATTGCTGATATGGATAGGATTTTGAACAATTATTTATCAACTATTGATAATATTAATAAAGAATAACCGAAGAAAAACTTCGGTTATTTTTTTTTGTTTTTACCAAATAGTTTTGTATATTTGCATTGTTAAAAATAAATGTGCAAAAATGAGAACGGCAGGAGAAATACAGAAATGGCTTCATAGCAGAAGATGGTATCAGCAATATTATAATAATCTGATAAATGAATATGGAAACAATATTGATGAAATCAATATGTTTCTTAGGGGAGAGAAGGGGCATGATACAATTGGTGATGCCTTTTTATTTTCATTTACTCCTCAAAAAGAGATTGTATGGTTTAGGAGATTGGTGCGTTTTCATCATTGGTACAATAACAAGTGGTATTGGTGGTTGTTTTAATTAAGAATTAACTCAATATGTTTTCAAAGGAAGAAAGAAGTTCATTTGCCTATTGGTTCGCTCATTGGTGTAGTTACAATATGACAGCATTGAATCTTAAATGTTGGAAATTCAAATATCTGTTCCATGATATTGAAAAGCCATGGCTTATGCTTTTGTGGAAAGATTATAAGAGAGTGCAGAAATGGCATCGGGAGCATAACCGTCATCATTTGGAATATAAAGGAAAGAAGGGCTTTGATTGGGAAGCAATGGTGATAGACTGGGAGTGCTCAAGATTCACCAAAGAGGCAAGCCCAAGAACGGCATGCCAAGAAACATTTAGGCTTATAGATAAATATCCGGAGAAAAAAGGCCTGTTATTGATTAATGTTATACCCGTTTTGGAAAAATTAGGATTGATGGAATATCCAAAAGGAGGTTTCAATGATTAAAAAAATATTTTTCATATTATTAACATTGTTGGTTACAATTTTTCCTATTTTTGGAAAAACTCAAGATGTAGATATTCTGAAAAGCAGAAATATTAAATCCGCAACAATGAATGGAAAGAAATATCATTATGATATTGAAAATTCAATTTATATCGGAAAGTTCAATGGCGTTCAATCTTATATTGCCTTTATAAAGCCCCAAAACAAACCGAATAAGACCTTTGTAGGATATTTTAAACCGATTAGTGGTGATAAGATAATAAATGCGTACAATGGGCTTTTAAACGCATTTAAAGACAATGAGAATTTTATTCAAATGAATGATGCCCGATGGATATCTTCTTATACGGATATTGATTTTAATTGCCATATCTTGAATGAAAGATATATTGCTGAATTCAAATATATTGATGAGGAAGTTCATAGCATTGGTGAGATAAAGGAAATGTCAGATATTGAATGGTTGGCATATAACATTTATATAGGAATTCCAAAAGAAGATAGAGGAAAAATTTGGTTTGAGATAATATATAGTTATCCCGGTTATATTATCGGAATTAACTATCAACACAGAAAAAAGAAACTTTAAAATTTTAATATCATGTTTAAGAAATTTATTTTGATTATTGTTGGTTGTCTGATGGCTTTTAATGTATTTGGACAAACATCAAAGGATAGTTACCTTGGAGGAACATTTAATTTGATTCATACTGTTTATGATAATGAGGAATATACAGATTTTGCAATGGGCGGTGAATTTGGTGCATATGTATCAAAAAGTGTATCACTTGGTATTTTCTCCAATATAATTGTATCTGATTTTAGAGATGGATTTGAGATTGGCATTTTTGGCGAGTGGAATAAGGAACTTTGTGCAAACGTATATTATGCCCCAAGATTATCCATAGGATATCTCGAAAGACTGTATGGTGAAGATTTTTATAGTGGCTATTCATTAACAGCATCTTTAGTAGGGTTAAATTGCCAAGTAACTAATAGATTTGTTATTAGGATTGATATGGTGAATGCTATTAATGAAAATGTAAAAATTAATGGAAATAATGTGTCTTATACAAGATTAGAAATTTCACCTTCAATAAAATTTAGATGGGTATATTAAAATATATTTTGTTTATTCAATTAAATTTGCCATGTGGGTACATTATATTTGCTCGTTAATTGTAATAGCAGTTGGGCTTATAGCATTGACTTTCAATATAGCAGTGTCTAATATTGATTATCTTAAAGATTTAACAAATGAGCCGAAATTGAAAGAGGTTCAACAAAAATGTCTAAAAACTATTGAAAGACTTACGCTTTGGAGAGATGCTACTTTTTATATCTTTATCATTATGGATTTTCTTTATTTAATTCTACTTTTGTTTGGAAAATAGAAATTTTATTTGTACCTTTGCATTGTTAAGAGATTTTGAATTTTAATTTAATTTTTAAGAAATGAGCACAATGATTTCTTTCGAGGATAATTCCCTCAGCAATTCTTTCCTTTCAATGGATAAGGTAAGGGCTCTTTGCCCTTATGCCTTTAAGGAGGAACCTACAAATCCAAATGTATCCAAGAAGTACATTCAAGCGAATACTGCAACAGTTCTTGATGACCTATCCAAACTCGGATGGTATCCAGTACAAGCCAAACAATGTCGTAACAAGAAAGGTTCAAAAGGTATCAGAAGTTTTCATATGATTGCCCTTCAGAATCCAAATATCAAGATTCTTAAGCCAGATGGAGAGGGTAATCTTACGGTGGATGCTTATCCGAGAATTATCTTGACGAATTCGCATGATTCTTTCAATTCGTTCAAGTTTATGTTGGGTTTGTATCGTGTGGTATGCAGTAACGGGCTTGTTATTGCCACTGATGAAATGGTCAATATGTCAATCCGTCACATCAACTACACCTTTGAGGGGCTTAGGGAAATTGTTAATAAGGCGATTGAGAATGTTCCGAATATCATCAATACTATGAATGAGATGAAGAATACAATTTTGTCAGAAGATGATAAAAAGGAACTTGCAGCCGAGGCAATCAGAGTAAGAAAAGAGGCTACAGAATCAACAAAATTTGATATTGATGAAGAAACCATTATGGACATTCTTAATCCTACAAGAGAAGAGGATAAAGGAGATGACCTTTGGACAGTTTTCAATGTCTGCCAAGAGAAAATCATCAAAGGGGGGTATTCTGATATCAGTAAAAACGGAAAATCAAGAAAGCAACGCCCAATTACATCAATTAAGAAAGATGTAGATTTCAATCAGAAATTGTGGACAATTGCTACAAGATATATGCCATCAGCATCCGCTGCATAGGCTTTACGATTAACATTCCAAGAAAGCCCACTACTTTAGTGGTGGGATGAATTGGAATTTGTTATAAATATATAAATTTTATTTTGATTTCCTCAAAAAATAATTGTATTTTTTTCGGTATTGCTACTATTTATAAATAAGGTACAATAAACCGATAAAACAGGCCCTACATATTCGGGGCAAAAATTGTGAATATGAACTACAAGACGATTGTAGTAGGTGATTTGAACGCAGCGGTTAATATATTGATGCGTTATGAATAAAATCACATTGCACTGCTGACAGTGCCACTTGATGTATCAAGTGTGGTTAATAAGTAAACTTATTAACAAATACATGTTCTTAAAATTGGTTAAGAACCCCACGATTTCAATCGTGGGAGTATGTCAGTTTTATATTATATCGAATGGAGAACATTAATGTTCTCCTTTTTTTGTTAATTCCAAAATTATTTTGTAGATTCGCATCATGAAGATTAAAGATTTAATAGACGTAGAAAACCGAAAGTATAAGTGGGATGTTATTAAAAGCATTCCAGAATTTGCTGAATTGAAGAATTGTAAGCAATCAACAAAATGGCATCAAGAAGGTAACGCTTGGAACCATACCAAATTGGTATGTGAGGCTGCTGTAAAATATCTTGATAATTGTGGATATACTTTTGCCGCTTTTCCTAAACTGTTGATGGCTGCTGCCTTGTTTCATGATATTGGTAAAGGAACTACTACATCATTTGTTAAAGGTGATTGGCATTCTTACGGGCATGAATTCGAAAGCGAAAAAATGACAAGGCAACTTTTATGGGAGGAAAATATTGAGGAAAGGGAGATTATTTGCGCATTGGTCAAGAATCATATGGTAGTTCTTGATGTTCTCAAAGGAAAGAATCCTCTTCAGAAGATATTCAATATATCCAGAGAAGTAAAGTTTTGGAAATTGCTTTGCATTCTTAAGAAATGTGACCTTGATGGTTCCATTCAAGCGGATAATGAGTCAAAGGAAAGGGATTATGATACTATATCCCAAATTCAGAATATTACAATAGATTTGAATTGTTATGAACGAATGACAGCGTTCAGAGGAAATATCGAAAAATATAAACCTATTGTTTATGATATGAATGTATGGGTATTTATTGGGCTTCCGGGTTCTGGCAAAAGTACGGAAAGTGAAAAACTATCTACTTCAGCGGTCGCAAACAATCCGCTATTAGGGTCACATTTCCCTAAAGTAATTATCAGTAGAGACATTATTCGGGCTGAACTTGGATATTGCAAAATAGGAGAAAAGGTGGTCCTTTCAAAAGAACAAGAAAATGAGGTTTCCAAAGCATTTAATCAAAAAATGATAGAAACGGCTAAAAGAGGGTTTGACATTATTCTTGATAATATTAATCTGAAAAGAGAATATCGAGATGCTTATAAGGAAACCCTTAAGGATTTCAATGTAAAATGGAACTACGTTTATGTTCAAGCCGATTCTCTTGAAAAGAATATTGAAAGAAGAAAAGGACAAATTTCAGAAAATGTTCTTAAGGATATGCAAAAGAAGTTGGATTGGCCTGATTTTTGTGAGTATGATACATTATCAATTTTAACAAATTAAAAAATGAATTATAAAACATATACAGACATTTTAGGGTATATTGAGCACATCATATATCAAACAAAATGGGACAATCATGTATTTGCAGTAGGTGGTTGTGTGAGGGATTACATCTTAAAAAAAGGTGTAATCAAGGATATTGATATTGTTATTGACCTTCCGAACGGTGGGATTGAATTTGCTGAATGGCTAAAAGATAAAGGATATACGGACGGAAGTGTAGTTACTTATCCGAATTATGGTACGGCTATGTTCCGATTGAAAGGATATGAGGAAGAAATTGAATCTGTCCAAACAAGAAAGGAATGCTACCGTGACATGACAACAAGGAATCCGGAAACCGCTTTCGGAACAATTGTGGAAGATTGTCATAGACGTGATTTTTCAATCAATGCAGTTTATTATAACATTAGCAATCGTGAGATGTTGTTCCTTAATGAATATAGCAAAGATGATTTGAAAAATGGGATAATTCGTACATGTGGAGACCCGGATATCATATTCAATGAAGACCCATTGAGATGCCTAAGGGCTATCCGTTTTGCTCTCAGATATGGTTTCACCATTGAAGACAATACATATGATGGAATTTGTAAATATGCATCAAGATTATCCATTATCAGTATGGAGCGCATCAATGATGAACTATCCAAAATATTGAGTGCCAATATGGAGAATGGAATATCATTATTAATAGATACTGGATTAATGAATATTATTTTACCGGAATTTCATTTTGATAAAATGATTTCACGTTTTAATGTCTTTGATAGATGCAAAGAATCTGATAACCTTTATATTAGGCTTGCAGGATTGCTTTTTGATATAGATAATGCTGAAGAGGTTTTAAGACGTTTGAAATATTCCAATGATGAAATCAAGGATATAATGTTTTATATTAACTTTACTAAGAAATATAAAGGATGCGTTCTTGATATTACCGGAAATCTGAAAAAGGATATGATAGCCAATATGCAATATGATTGTAAGGATTTTAGTAAATTCTCTTGTGCCGTCAATGCAAGAAAGTTCATCAAATCCATATACAGTTGGAAATTCAATGATTTTGATGATGAGGGTGTTATTAATATTTGTACTTCAAAAATGATGCTTTGTGATAAGAGTTATTTTGAATATAAACTCCCTGTTGACGGAAATGATGTGATGAAAGCCCTTAATATTGAACCCGGAAAAAAAGTTAAGGAGGCACTTGATATGTTGCTTCAAGAAGCATTTAAGAATCATGATTTGACTAAAGAGGACTGTATTCAATTGATACAAGATGATTTATCTCTTTATTTTTAATAATAATTGCATTATGGAAAAAATAAATATTGATTTTGTTGAAAAGAATGGCTTGTTAGCCTATAAATATTTGCGTGGCTCCCATAGTTATCATCTTAATGTTGAAACTTCTGATGTTGATTATGGAGGGATTTGGATATGTCCACCGGAAATGATTCTCGGACTTCGTTCAAATTATGTTGAGCAAGTTGCTGATGAAAAGAATGATGTTGTATATTATGAATTCGGGAGATGGATTGAACTTCTTCTGAAAACAAACCCTACTGCTCTTGAAAGCCTTTATGTTCCGAAAGATTGTATTGTTGGTGATGTTCATCCCGCAATTCAAATGATTCTTGATAATAGAGATGCCTTTTTATCAAAAGAATGTTTTAATAGTTTTTTTGGCTATGCAAAATCACAAATTTGTAAAGCCAGAGGACTTAATAAGAAAATTGTCAATCCCGTAACGGAAAGAAAAGATGTCCTTGATTTTTGTTACACTTTCTATAATCAAGGCAGTATGCCGATAAAGGAGTTTTTGAAAATAAATAATTTGGACCAACGTTATTGTGGCTTGGTTAATATTCCGAATATGAAGGATACCTACGGAGTTTATTTCGATTTTGCTGCATATTTCAAATTTGAAAATATTAGTGAAGATGAACAATTGAAGTATTATACATATATAAATAGACAATATGGAAATGAAGGATGGGATAAAATTCAGCAAAGGATAAGAGATAAGATTTTCTTTAAATATAGTGGAATCGCAGAACCTGACAATTGGTCAAAATCAAACACTGTCAGATTGTCATCAATTCCAAAGAGAGAAGTTCCTATATGTCAAATGACATTCAACAAGGATGCTTATGTTTGCCATTGTAGAGATTATCATGATTATAAGGAATGGGAGAAGAACAGAAATCCGGTTCGTTATGAATCAAATCTTAATAAGAACTACGATGCCAAGAACGTCATGCATTGTATGAGATTGATTAGAATGGCAAAAGAACTTGCCCAAGGCAAGGGATTCAACCTTGTTCGTGATGCCGACCGTGATTATCTCCTTGATATCCGAAACCATAAATATGAATATGAGGAAATAATGGCTCAACTTGAGAATGAGAAAAAGGAGATGGAAGAGGCAATAAAAACAACCACGCTTCCTGATAAAGTTGATATTGATTTTGTCAATGACCTCCTCATCAAATCAAGAAAGGAAATTTATGGCTATTGATGCTCTAAAATATTGATTTTTATCAACCAAAACCCTATTTATTAATAAATTGGATTAGGAAATGGTAATTGATGAAAATAAATTGAGGTCTATGGTTGAGGAAGGTACGAATAAAGTCCTTAAACAATTGACAAATGAAGGGTTTTTCAATAACTTAAAAAATAAGGCTCATGAATTTGTTTATGGAACAAAACCCCTTGATGGACCTGCCGAGAATATACATGATGTTTTTGCATCTAATGGATGGAAGTGTGGCGTGGTTGAAAAACAACCAAATTCATTGACATTGAAATGTTACACAAGAGGCACTGCTATGGCTGCGAATTATTCCGAGCCGTCCGAACTTGTTGCTGACATGAATGCTTATTATCAAAGAAAAGGAAAGCCATTGACAGCAACTTTGATTTCAGATGATGAGAATGGCGTTTATATCAAGGTTGTCAAAAATCAATAAGATGAACAGTCCGCATGCTGTCTACTATCGCTGTGTGTGGGACTTTAAAAATTACTCTTTACATTGGTATTTTTACCAAAGGAAACCTGTTTGAAATGTTTTCAAATAGGTTTTCTTGTTTTTATAACATATTTTTTGTATCTTTATATAAAAGAGTGTTTTAATAAATGACTGAAAAAGAAATGTTGCAATATAGTTTGTTTTCTGATGAGGAACTTGACAGCCTTGTTTCTCCGTGTGACGCAATTGAGATTGTCAATGATGATAAGGTAAATAATGAAGGAAAATTGAATAACAGTAACATCATCAAGAACATATCATATGACCAAACGGAAATTCTCCATAATATAGGACTATTGTATAATAATGGCTCTGACCAATTTGACGCTGATATGACAGCCAGTTCATTGTGCTTCTATGGGAATGGCAGAGGCAAATATAATATTCCTGAGCCAAAAATTTTGATGGATGTATTTCCGCAAAGGGAAGATATTATCAAGATTGAAAAATGGGGAAAGTTACCATTGGAAGATAAATCAATTCATTCATTGGTTATTGACCTTCCTTTTGTCATTTCTCCAGCAAACGCTCCATCAACGGTTAATAACAAAGAAGGAGCAAGCCTTATTGCAAAAAGATTCGCAGCATATTATCCGGTAGATAATCTTTATCTTTCATACTACCATTGGTTATCAGAGGCTTACAGAGTTTTGGATGATAATGGAGTTCTTGCATTTAAGCTCCAAGATGTGATATCTGGGGGTATTAGGCACAATATCGGACCATTTACATTTATGGCGGCTCAACGATTGGGCTTTAAATTGGAGGATAAATTCATATTGTTGGCTAAGGCAAGATTGATTTCTGCCTCAAGATATAAAAATGGTCAAAAGCATTCAAGAAATTACACGT
>ULNQ01024469.1_pt1 | contig 18883 bp, 17 predicted proteins | sample 1951951 | NCBI WGS metagenome assembly ULNQ01 (sample SAMEA4835580, study PRJEB28245) | human gut metagenome | biome: gut microbiome; material: fecal sample | place: Denmark | collected 2008
ATTGATATTTAGTATCGTTGGATACAAAATCAGAAGTATTGGCGGTTTGGATATTTGTAACATGTCCATTTGAATCAAATGATATTGCATTGATATATTTGGACGTATCTCCCGATGTTATAAAAGGAGTGTTTTTAGAAGGGTCATAATGATTATCTGAAGTCACTCCCGTAATATATTTCTTATTTTCCAATTCTGTTTTTGTCACGTAATTACTTAATAAGGTGCCGGTAGAACCTGTTTCAATTGTTGTTATATGCCCTTTCCCGTCATATTGTATTGAGTTAATGTAATAATCTGTACCGCCTGATTTTATTCCATCTTTAGGAGCATAATGATTATCTATTGTAACCGCTGTTAAAACCTCTTTATTTTGGCTATAAAGACTACCGCCGGACATGAAACAAGAAGCATTTGTTTTTGTAGATACAATATCACCGGTTGTTGAAGTTAAGCCCATCAGATAGCATGTACCTCCTGATATTTGTGCATTTGCACTTGGACCGGCAGGACCAGTTTGTCCCGGGTCTCCTTTCTCTCCCTTGGGAATTCCAAATGTAAAATTAAAGCCTCTGCTAAATTCGGAACCGGTGTTCCCAACTGTTACAGTCGCATCATTGCCAGCATCAAGTGTTGTGACTGTCGCAGTTGCTCCGGTAATTGATGCCGATGTACCATCATCACCTTTTTCTCCTTTAGGAATTCCAAATGTGAAATCAAAGCCTCTGCTTAACTCCCCTCCTGTTAAAGAAACTTCTGCTGTTGCTTTTTCACCGGCACCAAGTGTCGTAGTGGTTGCTGATGCCCCAGTAATTGATGCAGATTTTCCATCACTACCATCTTTAATTGTGATAGTTTTTTCAAGAGGATTATTATCACCGGCATAAAAAGTAATAGTATGATTTAACCCATATATAGTTTCTTCTACTTTTGTTATGCTTTCTCCGGATTCTCCCCTTAAGGCAGCAAGTTGCTCCGTAGTAAATTTATCATATGTAAATGCTTCACCATCCTTGATTGTTATTTTATCATTAATTGGCTCGTTATCTCCTGTATAGAACGTAAGAGTATGTGTGCCATTAACAGTAGAATCTTCAACCTTAGTAATGCTTTTTCCCGAAGTTCCTTTTAATGCCTCAAGTTGTTCTGAAGTGAAATCATTATATGTAAAGGCTGCTCCATCATTTCCGTTAAGAACAGTAACTGACCCTATCTCATCATTTTTATTATTCTTGAAAGTAATTATTGTGCCTTTACCATCTGAAGTAGGTGTAGTTGTGGCTGTGGTTACACTAAGTCCGTCAGTTCCTGGTTTTCCGCTTGGTATTGTAACACTACCTATAACAGGATTCGTGGTATTTGTTGTTCTGAAACTTACTTGAACACCATCACTAACATTATTTGATGTTATGCCTGTAATACTATCGCCATTAGCCCCTGGCGTTCCGTTTTTACCATTAGTACCATTTATAACATCAACGGTTCCGGTAAGATTTTTTCCTTCAGAATCAACAAAAGTAATTCTTGTTCCATTGGTGATGTTTTCAGTGGTTATACCTGTGACACTATTTCCTTGAGGACCCTTGATTGCAAATTGTCCAACATCTCTATATTCTCCAGTTTCACCACTACCAGATTTAAGTATATAAAGGTGATATTGATTATCGGATTCATCCAAGGCAACATATGCATCAGACCCGATTATTGTACAATCAGCCTTTGAATCTTTTATATTAACAGATTTTCCATCTTCACCCTTCTCGCCTTTTGCACCCGGGTCTCCTTTCTCTCCTTTAGGTATTTCAAAAGTAAATTCAAAGCCTCTGCTTAAATCCTCTCCGATAGATTTTACATTAACAGTGGCATTAGTTCCCGCTGCAATTGTTGTTGCCGTTGCTGTTGCCCCTGTTATTTTTGCGGACTGACCGTTTTCGCCTTTTGCTTTCACATTGGTATCATTACCTCCAATAAACCAATTTCCGTTTTCCCCAATAGTAGGAGTATAATCTTGAATTGGAACATTTACTGATTTATCACTTGTATCAATATTAAGTGCAGTTCCGTTTACCTTGACGATTTCAATCTTATTGGCATATTCTGAAGGAACAGATGTAAGATAATTTCCTTTAGGTTGATATCCGGATAAATCAATATTCACAGATTTATTTTCATCCGGTTTGAGAGGGGTATCATTAACTTTGATTTCATTGATGATATTTGCCTCACCACCTTCCGGAGTTGTTATTTGCCCTCTATTTACGGTAACGGTCATTCCTTCAGCAGTAATTCCCGTTATTACATTACCTGCCCCTATTTCATTGATAGTTACTTCGGTTCCGGCCTCTCCATAAACAACCTTAACGTTGTTTCCGTCTTGGGAAATTTCTTTTACCACATTTCCTTCTCCTGAGGTTGTGATATTAGAAAGATATTGTGTATCCGCTGAAAGATATTCACCCTTAGGCTGGTATGTTGTTGATGCCTCAATTTTTGTTATATATGTATTTTCAATATCACTTGTTTTGGCATATGGGGAAAGAATAATATTCACAGATTTATCTTCTTCAGCAATATCAAGTGGAGTTCCATCTACCTTAACTGCTTCAATAACATTCTTTTCACCAACTTCAGTTGATGCAGAAAGATATTCTCCTTTTGGCTGATAATTATTTGCGATATCAGATGATTTCGCATATTCTGACAAATCAATGTTTACCGCTTTATCGGAAACTGGAAGGGCAACATCATTGACTTTAACTGTTTCAATTATATTTTTATCGCCTCCTTCAGGTGTCGAAATGAATCCTTTATGGGCGATAACTTTCATACCTTCCGCTGTAACGCCCGTTACAACATTAGCATTTTCAGGACCTTGTGATTCAACAGTGATTTCTGTCCCAGCATCCCCATATTCAACCGTTATAACTTTGTCTTTCTGAGTGATGCTTTTAACAACGTTTCCGGTTCCGCTATTTTCTATTGTTGATATATATTGGGTGTCCGCTGAAAGATAGTCTCCCTTTGGCTGTACATCAGCCGTTTTAGCATATTCAGAAAGGTCAATCTTAGCTATCTTGGTGTCAACATCAACTACCGATGTGTTATTAACTTGAACATCTTTGATTTGGGTGTTTTCAATTGTTTTCACTCTTCCGTCTAAATCATTAAGAGCACCTGATGTTGTCTGTTCATTCTTAACAATTTCATTAGCAATATTTTCTATCGAACCCTTTACTGTGATTGATGTCTCATCGGATATAACCGTGTCATTTATTTTTATCTCAGCACCAACTTTCACATCATCGGCATCAAGAGTCACACTCGCTATATTGGCCGACACTGTTCCCTCAGAGCCGTTTACGGATATATTTTTGATATAATCTGACTTGATGCCGTTGATTTCATCATCAACACCATCAATCCTTTTATTGACCTCATCAAATTTTCCGTCAATGGCTTTACTTGGTTCAAAAGCAATATAATTCCCATCAGCGTTCTTAGCAATAAGAAGTTCGTTATCCACGTTTTTATTGATAAACAACTCTCCGTCCTTTGTATCACCGTATTTGTCAGTGATAGTCTCCGGCGTAACAATGCCGTTGTTGAGAATATCAGCCTTCTTCTTGTCTATCGAAGGCAAATTCACTATTCGTCTAATCGCCATATATTTATATAATTTTGTATCAAACTTATTTTATGATAAATAGTTTGAGAATATATAAAAGGTTCTTGGGGCTAAATGAAAAAATCCTCCATTGGTTTGGAACTTTACAATATATTATCTATTTATGAGAAAAAGACTTGTTATAAATGGAATTGAATAAAATATACTGTTATGACGTTCTTGAAGGACTTAAACGACTCGAAAATGAATCTGTTGATTTAATTATCACATCACCACCTTACAACAAGGCCGGATTTAATGGGGTTTCTAAACGAACTAAATCTTGTATATGGAATAAAACAATTAATTATTCTGGTAATGTTGATATTGATAATATGCCGGAAAACAAATACGAAGAATGGCAAATTGAAATTTTAAATGAATGTTATCGAGTTTTAAAATCAAATGGCTCAATGTTTTATAATCACAAAATTAGAGTAAAAAAAAATCAAATAAGTCATCCTATAGAATGGGTATCTAAGTCTTTATTTAGATGTAGACAAATTATTACATGGGATAGAACAAATTCCCCAAACCAAGATACTTGTAGATATGTTCCTGTTACCGAATTAATTTTTTGGCTTTGTAAGTCAGAAAAAAATCCAAGGTTTAAAAGGGATGCTGAAATGCTCTTTCAAACAGATGTTTGGAGACTTCCCCCCAAGCGTAATACTGAACATCCGGCACCATTTCCTATTGAAATACCAGATAATATTATTCCCTCTATTTCAATGGGAGACCGAATATTAGTACTTGACCCTTTTATGGGAAGTGGAACCGTGGCTAAATCAGCTATAAAACATAATTGTGACTATATAGGATTTGAAATCTCAAAAGAATATTGTGATAAAGCAACTGAAGAAATAAAACAAATAATGGGGGACATATAGTCCCCCATTATTTTTTAATCTATAATATTATAACAATATTTTTGAGCATATTCTTTTGTATCTTCAATAGATTCATTTATAAATTTTTCTGCTTTTTCATCAAAATTGCATGCTTTCTTAATAGAATATTTTTTACATTCTTTTATAAGCATATGTTCAGCATCTTTTAACATTTTTTCATCTTCGAAGATTGCAAAAATAAATGATACAGCTTCACCATTTTTTATCATATCTGAATACAATTGTTGAAGACTTTTGTCTTTTCTTGTATTTTTTATGTGTGTAGCCATTCTTTCACCAAAATCAGTTGTGCTTCCAACATAAAATTTATTGTTACAAAATATGCCATACAACACATTTTTATTTGATACATCTGTTACATCAACACAATAAGGCGGTAATGAAGAATTATCAAAATACATTTTACATTTGTTGTAGAATACTATTGGTTGTTCAGATAAGGAAGGTCTTTTAACCCATGGCATATTCTCTATTGGAAGATTATACAAGGTTATTAAAGATATTTCAGATAATTTTCTAAATTCTATATAATCTGTTGAAATCTTCATTATGCAATATTTTTATAAAGTGCATCATAAATGGTTTTTTTTCGGCAAAATTGGCGAATTTTATTTGCAACAATTTCTTTGTCTTTTTTATCACATTTAACAAATTGTTTAACATATTCATCATCTCCTTTGCAAGCCTCAATAAGCCTATCAGTAAAGTACATAATATCTTCTTTTGCTTGGTCAACATTATTGTTATGATATTTAACAATATTACGGAGGCATGAATTAAATGAAATTGCAAAATTAGTATTTCTAATTTTTTTTCGGACTTCTTTTGTACGTTCTACATTGTTTCCATCTTTATCTTTTTTATATGACGCATTAACTATAAACTTTATATAAGCTTCTGTAAACACGTCTTTAGTAATTGCATAATTTTTTGTTGAGAACGCTTCATAACAACCATTTCTTTGATGGCTAGCTTTTTCACCAAAAGTAAACAAATTTACTATATAGTCATTAATTTCATATTTGTCTGAAAGTTTTTTAGTATATTTATAAGCCTCTTTAATATCTTCATCATCTGTAGATAATGCATTACTTCTACGAATATCTTTTGTTTGCCAATTTGTGCTACCGGTATTTAAATCAATAATTAATTTTGACATTTCTTCTTTTGACATAGGCTCTATATATAAATCACAAACAAATATCCAAGAAGAAACATCATAACCTTCTTCATTCATTAAATGAATTGCTTTCCGCCGGCCTTGTCCATCAAGAAGGTATATGTTATTCTCGTTATCTTTTGCTAAAATAAAAAAAGATGCTTTCGAAAAGCCTTTTTTAATAATAGTTTTTTTGAGTTTTTGGGCTCTGCTAATATATTTGTTCCAATCAGATTCTGAAAATCCATTGTTAAGAGCATCTGCCTTTGTAAGATAACCACATCTATTAGTGTCAACACTAAAACAATTCATAAGTTCAGTATAACTTAAACTGACTTTAATAATGTTATTAATTGTTTTCATTATAAAATTTTTAATAAATTAAATTTTCTTGTTCTACAATGCAAATATACAAAGAATATATTTAAAAACAAAATATTTTCGTAAAAAAAATATTAGTATATTTATAAAAGAAATAGAGCAATTCCTATGCGAATCTAAAGATTTCGCATCTTCTTTGCTCATTTATTAGTAATTAGTGATTACTAAATGAGTGGTATGTTTGTTATCATATTGCCCTTTTGCTTGATACATATAGGTTTTGTCATATTCAACTATATTATAGTCTTTATAAAGGTTATAAATGAATTCTGTTTTACCAATTGCCATAAGCCACTTGCATTTACAATTTTTAAGGCAATTCGCAAGTCTAATGTGTTCATCTTTACCAAAAGCATTATTATCATAATCAGTAAAAGTTGAATCATAAGGCGGGTCTAAAAACATAAAATCATCACTTTTAATATCCCAATTTTTAATTGCATCTTCAAAATCTCCGCATTGAATATCTGTAGTAGCAAATAAATCTCTTGCTTCGTTTGAAGTTATGTTTTTAATTTTACAAGTAAAACATTTAGTATTATATCCAAATCCGCCATAAGGGATATTAAAATCCCCTGTTGGACCAAATCTAAACATTGAGCCAAAGCAAAATTCACGTATAAATACCCATTGGGCACTACGTTCATCCAAAGTATATAAGTCTTTATGATTATGATTGTTCCAATCGTTATACATATCCCTTATAATAAAATAAAATGCTTGGCATATACTTGTGGTTATACATTTATATGGCACATCTATTTCTTCTTTTTGTATATTTTTTTTACGAAAACGAGATAATTTATTCTCAAGAGATTTTATTATTTTATCCGTTAATGAAAATCCGTGAAAATTAAAATCACATTCAGACATTCTTTTTTCAATATATTCTTTTACATCAAGATTTATAAAATTGGATAGTTTATCATCAAGCATCAAATTACTAAATTTATCCCCATATAATTGAAAAAAATCTTCACCAAATTCTCTGATAAAATCCCAAGCATCTGAAATTTTTATAAGCTCTTTTTCAAAAGTAACAGATGAAACAGATTGGTAGAATTCCATCAAACTGTTGGAAAAGTCATTAACGTGCTTTTCTCCATTTAATAGATTCTCATTATGGAGGCGAAAGAAAATTCCTCCACCTCCAAAAAAAGGCTCATAATAATTATTAAAGTTTTTAGGAAAATATTGTTTTATTTTTTCATATTCTCTATACTTTCCTCCGGTATATTTAATTAAAGGCTTTAACATTTTTTTAATAAAAAATTAAGCGAACCAATTTCATCATGCCAAAATGTGATAGGGGGGCAATCAGAAATCAATTCGCTATGTTTCTTTTATATTTTGATATAGCCTATCACCTCTACATCAACAATTGTAATCATTTTTAATTACAATATAAATATACAAATAATCTTTAACAAAACAAAATATTTCACAAAAAAATGTTAGTTTTTTTCTTCTACAGCAATATCACCGCTGCATGAACTGAGCCGAGTATAGCCCCGATTATAACCCCGGCGCAAGCGCATATAAGGTCATGTTTTTCTTTCTCAGACCCTCTTGATTTATCAAAAGCGCATTTGGCGCAAACAACAATAAGTGCCAATATCACAGACCACGCAATAGGAAATAAAATCATAAAAAAGATTGTTAGCAAAGCCGAACTTTCCAAATTGATGATACCATCATCACCAAGCCATTTGTAACCGTCAATATGGTTCTTGATTAAGAACTCTTTACTTTTTTTAACAAAAGATGAAAATTTATTCATAATTTAAAAACAGTTATTCTACATAATAAATATACAGCCAAGTTAAAACATCCACAGAACGGAACCTCCCACATAATCATTCTTTGTCACGAAAGACCTTTGGTATTGAGCTTGTATTCCGAATTTCTCCTTGATGAAGAATCCGGCATTAACAATCCCCATAGGACTTTTTTCAATATCCCATGGATTAACCATAGTACCAATACCTATATATGGGCTGAACAGTTTCACATTATATTCAGTTTTTGTGATTTTTTTGACGTAAGGGGTATATTCATAACTCAAAACCCTCATTCTGTTGTATTGGACTTTTGCCTTGAAACTGCATGTGCCCAAGGTGTCTATATCAAACAATGTCTCCCCATAAAATCTTTCTGTCGCCCAATCTTTCATTATTGTGGTGGTGTCATTTTTCTCAACCTCAACATATTCTTTAATAATTTTGTTCGGAAATAATTCTGTATATATACCATTCTTGACACATTCCCTTATTATATCTGCGGTATCCGCCGGAATAATCACTTTGTATGGAACTGGATATGGTATTGAATCATGTATGGTTTCACCTTTTATATATTCAATCTTAACCTGCGGTTTTGGGTCTTTGATAGTCTTTCTTCCGAGAAAGAATCCGAAGAACAATATTCCTAAAATAACCAATGCATAGGTAATGTATTTCCATTGTTCTTTTGTTAATTTTAAATTCATAAAATATTGATTTTTACATAAATAAATAGTGGAAAATCCACTTTTTATGAATTTTCCATACTGTCATATTAAAACGTTTTGTTTTTGCTTCTTTTTCAAGAAAGCAATCTCTTTACTATTCCGCTGATGGTCTTGCCGTCCGCTTGCCCGTTAAGTTGCTTTGTGGCGGCTCCCATCACTTTTCCCATATCTTTGATAGATGAGGCATTGGTATCGGAAATCACCTGTTTGATAATCTTTTCAACTTCAGCCTCATCCATCTGCTTCGGAAGATATTCCTTGATGATTTCAGCCTCGGCAAGTTCCTTGTCAGCCAATTCCTGACGGTTGTTCGATTTATATACCTCTGCTACCTCCTCACGTTCCTTGACCATCTTCTGCATGATTTTGATTATGTCACCATCAGAGAGTTCCCCCTTAAATCCCGGAGCTGTTCTTTTCTCCATAATGGTGGTTTTTACACTGCGGAGAGTGTTTGTCTGAACCTCATCCTTGGCTTTCATAGCCGTCATGAGATTGTTCTGAATTATTTCTTCAAGTGTCATGTTTTTATAATTTTTATAAAAATATAATTTTTTTTCAAATAAAACAAAATGATGGAGAAGTTTTCTCCACCGTTCTGTTAATAATCATAATATGGATTATAGTCATCATAAACATTCGGTTTGGTGTTCATGTTCTCAATATAGATATATGTAATCTCATATCTATAATTGTCATTCTGAATCTTTATAAACTGATTCTTCAAATCCAATTCAAGGATTTTGTCATACCCATAAAGATAATCGCCGACCTTGAATTTATGAATATTTTTGTTGATAGTCAGGTTGCTGTACTTTGGACGGGCCTCATCATTATAATCGCAACTATTGCATTTCTTCAAGAACTCCTCCTTTGTTATCTCTTGGCCATAAATATAAGTCTTCTCTCTTGTGAAGTAACGATAATTTGCCTCTTTCACGTTGAAGAATTGTTTGAATTCCTCAATATGACAATGATGGATATTCACTTCATCTACAATTGTTTTCACAATGTCTATTGTTGCCATTGTGAGGGAATCAACAAAATCCAAAATTTCAGTTCTGAATTCAGGATATTGAAGATTGTCATCAATGAATTCTTCAAGAATCTTTTTATCCATCACTGTCCCATAAGACTTCAGATATCTGATTCGTGATGGTCTTGACAAAAGATTGTCATTGATACTCAACTCATTGGTAGTAAGGAGGAAAATATGGCAATTATCGGTATTGAAAACGCCATCCATAATGGAAAGCAAATCCTCCCCAGCACTGTTCTCATCATTATTTTTACCATTGTTGACTCTGAACTGCTTTTCAAATTCATCAAAGAAAAATACGCAATCCTGCTCAATTCCTGCAAGAAAATTTGTAAGTCCCGGATACGGTCTATCGCAAATGATGACTGGAAGCCCCAATCTGTTTGCTATAAGTTTGGCGGTTACTGTCTTACCAGTCCCCTTCCCACCATTCAACAATACTCCGATATTTCTCTTTACCGGCTGTTTGTTGTACGTGTCAAGAACATGCTTAATAAGGGTCTCATCAATACCATAAAGTTTGAATCCAAAATTGAATTCCTCCGCTGTTTTTTTCAAAGAAAGTTCCATATTGAACGGATTTACAAGAATCTCATAAATTCCATCATCAAGAACGGGTTTCTTCTCGAAGTTACCTTCTGTAGGAGTCCAACTATTACCCCTTTTCAAATAAACTTGTGACATAAATTATTTTATAAAATTTTAGAAAATTATTTTTCAATCAATTACCTTCACAAACATGCCATAGGAATACCACATTGTTTCTCCAAGGTCATCCTCATCCTTGCAGGCATATTTCTCAAGATACTTGTTTAGATTCTGTCTTTTGATAATCATTGTTCCGTTGTCGAAACTTATCACGTCAGAATCCGTCAATTTTTCTTTAAAAGATGGATTGGTATTGACCATCTCCTTGAATGATTCCAAATTAAGTGTTTGCATGATATTTTTATTTTTTAGTTAAAATGGCAAATCGTCAATCGGCTCTGATGATGGCACCGGGTCAGAGGTTTTTGCCTTATTCTCTACAATAGGCTTAGGATTTTTCAGTGAATCAAGATAACGCTTACCCATTTCCTGTGCCTCTTTGTTAAAAAAATCATCCTGCTTTATCATCCAATCAATGTATCCGGTTTTAGCCACCGCCTCAATTGTCTGTCCCTTATATTTACCAAATCCGAGTACATAATCCTTTGGGTCTCCATCATAGTTGATTGTAGGTGTCGCTGCGGAATTTAGATTGTGTTCAATAACAACAGTTTCTGTCGGTTTGAAATCAAAATCCAAAATTTCTTTTCTGCTTGCAAGATAATCCGCTGATTGGAGAGCCTTGTCAAAATCAGTTTCTGGTAGAGGCATATTGTCGTTTTCATGCCCCCATTTCCCCATATGGGAATAAACCGCAGAGGCAATTTTTCTTGTATCATCCATTGATATAAGATTTTCATTCTCGGTTCCTAATACAAGAATATAATTCCTTGCGATTTCCGGATGATTTCCTACGGTATGACCGTTTGTATTATCCCCTTGCTTCTTGATGTCATGGGCAATTGCGGCAATAACAAGCAAATCAATATCATGTTGATTAAACATCATTGATTCCCCTATACATTTTGCGAAGAATGCAACGACTCTTGTATGGCGAACCAATCCGCTTTCACCCAAACTGAACTGTGGATGATATTTGCCACTGCTTGATGCAGGTACCGTGAAAAAGTAATCATCAGCATCCTCAAGTACCTTTTCGGCAAACTTTTTAAGATTTTCATCAGCAATGTAGCCAATCTCATTGGCAAACATTTTTATTCTATCTTCTTTTGTAATCATAGTTCAAAATTACAAAAAATATTAAAAATTTCCAAAGATTTTTAAACAAAAAAAATAGCGGTCCTTTTCTCCTTCTTAGAAACCGCTATTTTATAAAACACTGATAAGTCATTTCGGTGAGCCGAAACAGTCTTTTTAAACTTTCTATATCTAAAACTCACAACGATTACTTATATTAGTTGCTAACTACGGATGACTATTCTCCGTAAAGTTCAGTTATTCAATAGCAACTCCTTTATCTCCATTATCTACTCTCTTTACCACAGCCACAATCGTCAAGTGGATTCTCAAAGGAAGCACGTTCCTCGTTGTGGCAAATTCAATAATGTACTTCAAGCAACCATAACCTTGTGCTCATAAACTGAATAAAGCACCTTGCTCTTATGGCAGAGTATCATCTAAATCTGACCGCTACATCAGAAAAAGACCGCTTGATAACCTCCAACATTTTTCAGTCAGATAACCAATCCTCAAGTAGATACGACCACCGCAATTATTTCTCTCCGATGATGGAGATATTTCTTATCAAAAACAAATATAATCCACGAAAACTTATTTCTCATAAAGGCAAATTGTTAGTAGGAAACCCTTTATGGCTAAAATACACCAATGTAACTACTAAATATTACTTATATCAAATTTTTGGAATTACACATATATATAGAAGGTAATTTTCCAAAAAACATCCTACTGTTGGCTTAATTCCCGAAACCAACTTGGTTTTCTCGGTTTATTCCCCGAATTATATCCATCTTTTTCAAAGAACGTTTGTAAGATTTCTCTTACAATGCAAAGATACAAAGATTATTTTTAAAAACCAAACTTTTTAAGAAAAAATCAAAGAATTTCCTATAACGGTTCTTGTCTCCTCATCATATTCTATTTTAAGAATAGGATTTACTGGTTGATAATCTTCATTGACCAAAGACACATTTGCCATATAGGTATCGCCAACCTTTTCAAACTTATGGTTTCCGCTATGAAAATGCCCGCTCACAAATATCTTTGGCTTGATTCTTTCAATATGTTTTGCAAGTACATTATTTCCTGTGTCTTCTTTTTGGAAAGGTCCTTCAGTTATATCTCCCAAGCCGTTGATATTCGGGCTATCATGACTGATTAATATGTCAACATCATCAGGTATTTGGGAAAATTTCTTCTCCAATGTCTCATCTGATACCATAAAAGCCCAATTGCCGAAAATGCTGCAATAAGGAGTACCAAATATTTTGATTGTATCAAGTCCGTCACTTACTATCACATCATAGTCATATTCGCCGTGCTTAAGAATTTTTAATCTATTGGACGTTGCGGATTCAATTTCTCTCAAATCATTTTTCTGTGCCCTTTCAAAATAAAAATCATGATTGCCTGGTGTTAAAATGACTTTGGAATCATCAGTCTTAAACGGAAGTCCATTGACCCATTTGACAAATTCATCATTTATCCAATCCTTTTGAAAACTTGTGGCATGACAATATGCCGGACATATATCGCCACATATCAATAATAAATCAAATGGCTCCTTCACAAAAGGAAGATAGCCATGAAAATCACTTGTTGCTAAAATTACCATTCTTTTACATTACAATTTTTTTTAAATCCTCTATCATTTTTTTTGGTGGAAGATTTTTATTATTTTTTGTTATTGCCTCAATAAAATGTGGCAATTCTTTTCTGTAAACATTAGCCATTGTTGAGCCTTTCTCAATTGAATAACTCATGTTTGCCATTCTGTCAGCCATTTTTACCAAAGGAGCATAAGGAGTGTTGCAAATATCATTATAATATTTGTCATTTGCTCTTTCCGCTCTTGTTCTGCCCTTTTCATTGGTAAGCGCATAGACAATTTCCGTTCCAATCAAGGCATCCTCATCATCGAGATACATCTTGGCCAGTTCCATGACATTGTTGTAAGTCAATCTGGCATCCTCAATTGTATCATGAAAATATGCCCCGAAAATAACTCCCATATAATGTTCATTATCCTCAGATATATATTCCTTCACAAAATTTGCAACCATATCAAGATGGTAACCATAAGGACGGTTGTCATACATTTGATTAACCTCGGCATGTATCTCATAAGCAGCCGCTTTAATCTTATTTTCCAAATAATCTACTTTAAACATTTTCAATCAATTTTAAAGGTTCATTAAACATAGCCAATTGGTCCTCACAAAAGAAAACCCTATCAATATCTTCAATCTCAATCCCTTTCCACAATTTATATATCTGTGGATAAAATATAGTGGAAGCCTTTTTCAACACTTCCTCTCCCGTATCAATGTTTCTTCCTACAAAAGCATCAACCTTGTTTCCACGAGCATTAACAATCGGTAGCATTTTAATCTCCACATTCTCACATCGTGTATCAAGATTTAATGACTCCTTGATAAGACTTTGAAGAATCTGACTGTCAAATGTATTTCCGTTTGATGCCCATACGAGTTCATCAGAATTCATTGAATATAATGTCATACCTTTATTTTCCAAAAGATTATTGACTAACTTATATATTTGGTTCATATAATATTTCTCAATTCTGATGATTCTTCCCGGATTCATTTTTCCGAAAATAACATGTCTGAGATATTTACTTCCTTGAATATATTCATCTCCGCCATATCTAAGAATGAAATCGTAATAAGTCTTATCCTCAATCACGCTCATCATTCTCAACGCTTGGAAATTTGCCTTCCTAAGGTCAATCGAAAGAAACCGTTTCCCGTCAGTTGCTTCCGTATAAATGGAATGTTCTCCAATATTCACATCCAATTTTGTATATGGAGCCATGTTCATATTGTTGAAAAACTTATAGGCACTGCTTTCCATAACCCCATTTATGGCTGCGTCTCGGACTGATGCACAATATTCAAGCCATTTCTCAACATTGCCGTCATATTCCTTCTCAATAAGCCCAATAACCCTATAATATTTAGCCATAGGGAAAAAGTCATAAAGGCGGACATAATGCGCCCAAATATTATCATCACTGAAAATATTGATAGGCAGATTATAATCCTTTACAAATCTCTGCCTAAATTTTGTGCTGTCAAACACTCCCATTTCTTGTTCTTTTTTTTGCAAATATACCAAAAAGTTTTCTATTCTCCAAACAATTTTTTCAAATCTAAAAACTTCTGATAATCATAAGATTTTTCTTTTTTAGCCTTTTCTACCTCTGTTGCAATTAATGAATCTCTCCAATCCACCATTCTTTTTATAAAAGCGTTTTCAATCTTCTAATTTCGTCTGTCCTTTCCAAAAAATGAGAATATATCTCGATGTTGTTCTGTTCCATTTATTGTTTTATTTTTCAATGTAATTCTTTCCGTTAGGTTTAACAAGTTCATCTGTCACAATAATCTTTTCAGAAACATATTCCCCATCTCGGTTTTGATAATAAATTGTACCTTTGGGAATAATCGCCTTATATATCACATTATTATTATAAGATAAGCCACTTATAAATGTATTCGGGTTCTCTTTCCTTTTTTTGGGAAAAACAGTTATATAAGTATAAGTAGTATTATCATAAAATGATTTAACAAATCTACATTTCTTAGAATAACTGTGATATCCTTCATAAATATCTATAGCACCATTAACTCTTTTAAGAGTTTTTAAATAAACTTGTTTTGTTTCTTTATTAAAATCATATTGATATTCTTGGTATGGACTTTTACCATCTTTACCCAATACTTTATAAACCTCAATGTCCCTCAATGCAATTCGAGGCATTCTTTCAAAAAATCTTTTTCCTGTCCAACACATAAATTTTCAATTTAATTTAAAAATCATATGGCAAATATACAAAAAATATGCCACCAAAACAAATTTCTTGTCTTGATGGCATAAAATTTAAAAAGTAATTTATTCTTTCTAATATTTGTATGGACCCGGAGTATAATTGGATGCTGTTTTGAGTTCTTGTGTAATATCCGTTGTGCTTATCCATCCACAATTTGTTCCATCGGTAGTCCAAGTTTTCCATTGAGTAATAATGTTTCCGACAGCCAATCTCACGCTTCCATAATAAGAATAATTTCCTTTTGTTGGAGTATAAGAAGCAACGCCTCCAGCTCTTATTTCATAAGACGTTGTCACTGACCTAAGTGATACTGGTGGCATGCTATAGTGAGGGGCATTTTCAATTGATATTTGATGCCTTTTTCCGCTATTAGTTATACTATGAACAATTGTACATAAATTCGATGATGATAGATTATATGCATCAATGGTTGTACCAGAAATATCAACGTCTCTAACTTTTAAATGAACCCTATATGTTGTACCACTAATCCATTCGGTATAAATTCTTGTTTCTATATAACCATCCATTCCTATAATAGGTATTAACATATCTTTAACTTTATGATTTAAATCTGGTGCCCATTCCACTCTAACAGTTATATTATTAGCAGACATTTCGTCTGAATTAATATATGACCTTAATTGTGTTGGGCTATGATATCCGTTGCTATATATACTATAAACCACACCCATTTTTGGTTGTTCGGTATAAGAAACTGTTATTGTAACACTTTCATTGCCATTATCCCAAGCAGTTAATATTGCCCCTATTACATTTTTTACGTCTACAAAATTTGCCATGGTTTCAAACCCGGCTGCATCTACTGCTTCAGCATTTTGCATATTCGAGCATACGATTTTCCAATCATCTTCAGAGGTTACATTTTCATATGAAGATGATGACTGCTTGAGTGTTGTAATCAAGTCTTTTGTTATTGTGACATATTTTTGAGATAATGATGGATTAAAATCGTTTCCCAATTTTAACAATATAGCATTATTGTCCCATATATATAAATATTTGTATTCATTAGTAGCATAATCTAAATCAGTTTTCATGCCATTGAAATATATTGTCATTGAAGTCTTTTCAGCAGGTTTAGCATCTTGTGTAACCATGCAATTTTCATAAATCACATTATCATCTGTGGATTTTAGATACAGTGTTCCTTGACGCTGTGTAGTGGTCTCATTTGTTGATTTAGGGTAATAAGTAATAGTGGCATCACCAGTTCCTCCGGTTGGTGATAATGTCATAAAATCCGGGTATACCAATATCCATCCTTTATTTGCTTCATCTGTTACGTTAAATTGGTTCCATGAACCCGGACCTTCATTATAGTTAAAATTAATACCATAAAATAACAAATTCCATGTCGGGTAAACATCATTATAGTCAAGTTGCCTTACTTTTAAAACATCAGTTTCGGATATTCCAATACCATAACCTGTTATTTTAAAATAAAGGTATCGTTCATTATTCGTGTTGTTATACGGAGCATTACCGGTAAAGACTACCGCCCTATAAGTGATTCCATTTTGGGTGAATGTTATATAAGATAAATCCTCCATTAATGACCAAGAGTAATTAGTTGAATTTGTACAATTGGCATCATAAAACAGTTCAATCGAAAATGATGTTAAACTTGTTGCGGCAGACACAGAAAAGCCTTCGGCCGTATCGTAATTTTCATACCCTTGACTAAATACAATATCGTTTTCAAATAGCATCAATTTGGCTTCCGCCCTAATATCGCTCAAAGCGAACAATTCATATCCGTCACGGTTGTTTATATCATCTATAGCATATCCTTCCTTAAACCATCCGGTCATAAAGAACTCTACTGTAGGGCAATAATCATCGGATATCCTATTGTTAGTTGTTCTTGCCGAATATCCAGCGGAAAGCAATTCTCCCTCCGTGACCATCTTCAAATCAGCCATAATTAAATTTCAATATCTGTTTTTCAAATCCCCTTACCCCAATATCCTCAACCGAAGATTCAATATCAGCATAAAGGGAAATATGTTATTATTCTGTTTTTCATCAAATAAATAGTTGGTGGTTTTTGTTATGCCTTTCAACTATTTATTATAAAATGTTTAAGATTATTTGATAAAAAATGTTGATGGATGGTCTGATTACTAATATTATTGAAATAATTCAAGAATAATAATATAAAAAATCCTCCTCCACAATTATGTAGAAGAGGATTTTATTTTTTATTTGTATAAATTATTTGGCGTTGATGACAGCCATATATAAAACGGTTTTTGGTAATTATCATATTGTTTATAATCAGTGAATTTTAATTCAAACAATGAGGTTTCCGTCCAATCCACCAATGGATTGGTATAGTCATTATACCCCAACACTTGATAATAAAATTTGGTACCATCTTTTGCTTTGACTTTCCAAGTCCCGCTTGCTCCAACTATAGTACCATTATGATTAATCAATCCTGATGGATAATTTTTAAGTGTATTTGTACCATATGGCATCAAATATGTGGTCTCACCTGCTGTAATTGGTGCAGAAGTTGTATAAGTTATCCCATCATCATTAGTAAATTCCATTATACGCCCAACAGCCATATTAAAAACAACATAAATTAATTGGAATCCTTGATTTATCGTAAATGAAAAAGATGTCACTCCTGTTTGTCCGTCAACCCTATTCCCTGATATTGTTACTATATATTGGTCAATTGCTGCAAATTCATTTTTAGGAACATTAACTATTATTTTCCCATTGTCTTCAAGAAGTTGAACTGTTGCACCGCCGGTCATTCCCATTGTCCCTGTTTTCTCCACAATGGCTGTCAATCCTGTTATATTCTTAGCTGTAAAGGTGTTTGTCAATGATGAGGCAGGATAATATATGTTATATTCATCTTGCCCAAATTTTATACTTGGTGTTGTGTCAATCTCAACGATATCTTTTAACGGAAACAATCTGTTATCTGTTCTATCTTTAACAGATAACGATGTATTTGGCTTTGAGAAAAAAGATTTAAAATCCTTAACTTTAATACATTTTAATGGGTCGGTTCCGGATATTACACCAGATGCCGTATATCCATTATCCTTTAATGTTTGTATAGTACACATCTTATCCATATCACAATAAAATCATTTTAACATAAATAGTTCCTTATATTCCATTTAAAAGAATTTTCCCTCCATCTTCAGAGTGCACCAATCACTACAAGGATAAAGAGAAATAGGATTTAAATCAAATTTAATAACACTTGCTGTTTCTGTTAAAGCAGTTTTTGGTATAAGTTGATTTATAGCAATAATTCCATCAATAGAAATATTATACCCCGATTTGGAGAATCCCGAGTCTATGAATTCCTGTTTCGTGGGGCAATAACTCTTATCGTACCCCTCCCCCGTAGATGGGTAATTCCTTCATTTTCAAGAAGTTGTATAGAATATATTTGATTGTCTTCCATAAAATAAAGATGCGGAATTATTAAATATCCGCCTAATATATAAATAGCGGAATATTTTGTTATTATAAATCTTTTTTTTTGTATTTTAAACAATCATAAAATTTATAGCATTTTTTAGA
>ULNQ01038803.1_pt1 | contig 18753 bp, 25 predicted proteins | sample 1951951 | NCBI WGS metagenome assembly ULNQ01 (sample SAMEA4835580, study PRJEB28245) | human gut metagenome | biome: gut microbiome; material: fecal sample | place: Denmark | collected 2008
TACCGCACCGATTGTCAATAATGTCCAAAAAATCCAAAATCCGATAGGACCATTGTTTATATTGTTCTCCGACCTTTCAATGACCTTGTTAAGAGTTATGTCTTTCATAAAATTCATATCCGAATAAGTCTTGTCAGAAACAACGCCCATTATGCAACCATGTTCTGATGTTGGGGCAACATAATATTTATATCTTATCTTGTTCTGAAATAATTTCCTCTTCGGCTCAATTGTTTTCAAATAAGTCGCATAAGGGCTGTAACTAATATCCCTATAACTGAATCTTTTCCCGTAAAATGATATTGAATCAGCCTCCCATATCTCTCTGCGCATAACGTCCCAACTCCAATAGGTTCTTGTACGGGTATATGTCTTTCCATTTGAATCAGTCTCTGTTACCTCTTCGGTATGCTTGCGGTATTCCTCCTTGACCTTCATTATCTTGGAATATTTCCCCTCAATATCCTCAATTGATACCGGATTTATTGTTGTGATAATCCCCTCGGCAATGAAATCACCAACATCCGTCCTCCCAATATAATCAAATTTCGATGAATCATCAACCTGCACTGAAGATGAAATCCTCAGACTCTTATGTAGGGCATGATTCAAAATAGGACGGGAGATGACTATCCCCAACATCATCATTATTGCAACAATGACCGTGCTGAACAGTATCTCCCTTTTCGTTATCTCCATATAATTAATGTTATATTATTGATTCTTTTCCGAATTTCCGAATAAATTCCTTGGGGCATCAACCGAACTGTTCTCGAACGTCAACCGCTCATAATCCTTTATCTCATATCCCCTTACGGACAATATCTGTTTGGATGGGAACTGCCGTACAAAACGCTTATAGTCAGTAACGTTCTTATTGTAATGCTTCCTCATCTGCGATATTTTATTTTCGGTGATGGAAAGTTCATTCATCAAATCCTGATAATTCTTCTGAGACTTCAACTCCGGATATTTCTCAACAACAACATTGATTGCCGCCTTAATCTCATCAACGCTCTTCGCATCACCTCCATTGCTTCCACCACGGGCCGCAATAACATCTTTCAATGTATTGTACTCATGAAGGTCATACTGCTTCACACACTCAACAAGATTCGGGATAAGGTCATATCTCCTTTTTTCCTCAACACGAATATCACCACCGGTGTTCTCAATCACCTCCTCATAGGAAATCGCACGGTTTTCAACATTCATGCAAATAATAAAACCCAATACCAACACGGCAATTACTGCCACAATCAAAATCAAACCTTTTTTCATATCTTTATTAATTTTTTTGCTCTTATATCTTACAAAGACTATGCCAAACTTTCTTTTTCAATCTCATTTTTGATGATTAGATGGTCACTGACAATCTCTCCATGTTCATTTTTATAATATATGGAACCTTTTGGAATAACACATACCACCACTGCCGTTCTGTCACTGTCTAGTATTCTTGCCTCATAATAGTCTTCTTCCAATTTGTTTTTGTTTTTGCTATAAACATAAATAACATTATGGTTTATACATATATTACATTCTTGGGCCGAATATGAATGATAACCTTCATTGATTATAGTTTCCCCGTCTGGACAATTTATAGCCTTCAAATTAGAGATTGAATATTCTTTATCAAGAATATATACCATACCCATATAATAAGAAACATAGCCAAATTCTCTATATTTCTTAACTATCTTATATACAAGCATATCCTCTTTTGCAGTCCTTTCCCCTTTATTCTTGTTTTCGTATGTTGACCAACACATATATTTCAGTTTTAAAAATTTTTAATATTCTATCAAATCTTTTTCCAATATTTCACTCTCGATGATTATGCTGTCGCTGACAATCTCTCCTATAGAATTTTTATAATATTTAGAGCCTTGAGGGATAATGCATTTGACAACACACACATCAAAATCGTTCTTATATAGGCCATTAAGGCCAATGCCATTAGTCGGACAAACAAGAATACTTCTAATATTATCTTCTATTTCTACATGGCAATCTTCACTTGAATATGAATGATAGCCATGGTTTATCCTCAAACAGTTACCCAATGGGATAAGTTTAATTTCATCCGTATATCTCCTGCCTTGACGATAGATATAATTTTGATAATAAGAATAAAAATATGAATCATCATTCATCACCCTTTTCATTATCTTGAACACCTTGATGTCTTTATTTGCCATATGACAGACACTATCATTTTTATCTATTGATATCCAACACATATCCTTTTAATATTATTATTTATTTTTTGCAAATATATAAATTATTATCCTTTTTTCAAAAACCATCACCGCTCGGCAACCATATACTCCCTCGTGAGCTTGATTCTCTCACTAACAATCTCTCCGTCAGCATTCTCATAATATCGGGAACCCTTGGGCACAATTCCCCATAGCACACATGTCTTGCCCTCTGTGCTAAACTCAAAACTGTGCCACAATTCACCGCCACCTTTCTTGAAAACACTATAACACGACATCCCCTCCTTTACACAACATTTCTTCCTTGAATAGGAATGAAAACCCCTATCAACAATAACTCCTCCATTATTCAATATGCGCTCCCCCATTTTCGTGTAGTGTTCCCAATCAAGACTATATGTCTCTCTTAATGTCCAATAATATGGAGTGTACACCATACTATCCCCGATTTTGTCCACTATTTTGAATATCGGTATGTCATTCTCGGCTACACGGCATATTCTGTCTTTTTCTTCAATCGCTGTCCAACACATATCTTTTTTATTTTAACTCCACAAATATATAAAATTTTATTTTATTTTCAAAATCATAGGAATTACATCATGGTAGCTAACTTTGCAAAAATTATCTACGTTACTTGTAATTTCCTTTCATATTTATAGGAATTACATCATCACAGATTCCCATTTGTCCAATATGTTCGTTGTAATTTCCTTTCATATTTATAGGAATTACATCACATAGAATTAAATCTCTTTCGGTTCGCATGTTGTAATTTCCTTTCATATTCAAGAAATTACATCTTATTGCACGGAACTTTAATTACCTTATCGGTTGTAATTTCCTTTCATATTCATAGAAATCACATCTCGCCATAAATCCCGCCAAGTGGCGAGATAGTTGTAATTTCCTTTCATATTCATAGAAATTACATCTCCCTGGAAAAGAAATGGAGATATCCTATAGTTGTAATTTCCTTTCATATTTATAGAAATTACATCTCATTTTTTGTAACCCCCCTTTAAGCAAATCAATTACCTATTATCATGAAAGAAATTTCTGAGAGATAACAGAAACGAATATAAATATCCACATTAAATTCTGTTTCCTCAATAGGCGGATACAAACCACCTTAATATATTGTTTTCTTTCTTTTATTTCAAAGAACTCTTTTACATTCTTGCAATATTTATTGCAGCATTGACATCTCTATCATGATGTTTTCCACAATGAGGACAAACCCATTCTCTATCTTTTAATGTTAAACTCTCATTGACCCCATGACATTCACTGCAAGTTTTTGAAGTGTTTTTAGGATTAACATATTTAACCTCAATTCCTTCTTTCTTAGCCTTATATTCAATCATCTTTTGAAGTTCATAATAGCCCCATAAAGATGCAGCAATACATTCTTTCTTTCCATATCCTTCCAAATTCTCCATTTGAATAACTCCGGCATTATTTTCCTTGCAAAGTTTTATGACTTTTCTTGAAACAGTATGATAAATGTTTTTTGCAGCATTTCTCTCCTTGTTATGAATATATTTATAATATTCTTCCATTTTAGCGTTTCGTCCATGGCTATTTACCCCCATCATTTCACATTTTTTACGAATCCGTTCGCCTTCAATCTTATATTTATTTCTGAACTCAATTATTGTTGAACCGTCACCTATCTTTCCAATAATTTCTTTTTTACTATGCTCGTCCGTTATAACATTACCTGTGGCTTTATCACATATGGCATAAGTCACCAATGTTTTCATACCTAAATCAAGACCACATATTATCCCCCTATCATATAACTCCTTACTCTCCGGTATCTTAACGGTCATATTAAAATAAATCTCTGTATTTTTTCCATTTTTAAATACACTTAAAGTTGAATCACTTAATTTATAATCGTTATTATTAATTATTCCATATAATATATCACGATTCTTTTGTTTATCTTTTCTCAATATGGTTTTAAACAATACGCCCCATATTACAAAATAAAATTCACCATCTTCATTTGGATAAATTCTTATTTGCTGAGACGAAAGCCCCATGGGCATGCCTTTTTTAAATTCCGGCAAAACTCTATCATATCTTAATATCTCTCTTTTTATCTTGCCACTCTTTTCAATTATACCGTTAGTCATATCAGTATATCCTCTGACATATATAGAGGACGGAACATTGTTTATCGACCCATATTCTGATGCAAGCAAATTTAAATTATCCTTTAAATGAACTCTTATGTCATTTGGGTCATTGTTTACTTTTTCGCCGGGTTTCTTTCCAATAATCCCACGGTTTTTAATCAATGCGCATTTTTCATCATCAGATAAATTGGAATGGATAATTTTGTGAAAATCTACCATGGTCATATTACAAGCACGAGGTAGTATTTCATTCATATCTAGCAATGATTGCTCAATCTCCCTTATGGACTGCCCCGTAGAAATCATCATCTTTTCCTTACGATTAATATTATATTTCTTTAATATCTCTTCGCTTCTGCTCGGGCTTATTATTTCCATTTTTATCTTTCTGACTATATTCATTTTTTTTCTTTTTTTTCTTTTTTTGTCTTTCTTCCCCTTTCTATCAACTACCGTGCCAAACTCCTTTAATTGTTAAAAAAAATATTTTCATTTTTTTTCAAAATTGTGTTTATTACTTTAATTGAGCCAATGCTCGTGTAAAGCCTTGTATAGACCTCTATTCGTAACTGTTCAGTCTCTTTGTCATAAGAAACAGATTTTACAAAATCATCTTTGTCGAAAAGGCTATGAATATCGACCCTAACTCCGTTTTCAAAGAATATTTGCTTATTGTTTGCGTCATAGTACGCTTCATTCACAGGTATTGACATTTCCACTGACATTGAGAAGCATTTCTTTTTTATGGTTTATTTCTGTAATCTGATTTTCCATATCAATACACATTCTAAGAACCTCAACATTATCTACACCAATAAACGTGTCGGTAATACTTCTTACAAATTCCTTGAACTTATTAATGTCGTCATAATGAAATTGGAAACAATCACTTGTCCAATCCCTTTCGTTTTCTTTCTTTTTGTGTGAAAAAGCCCAAACGACTTGATAGCCATTCTCTATCTCACTTGTTAAAGACAGAGTTCCACCATATCCTTCTGTTATTTCAGTTTTAAAGACCTTCTTATATTTTTCAACATCTACGAGATATGGCACATCCCAATAGTATTTCGTACCAAATATCGGAGTATAAGGCTGACTGCGTAAAATGTCGCCATTATCAATAACTTCACCTCTCACTTCTGATTTTTCAAATCCTTCCATACAAATTAATTCTTCTTTTTTTATTTTATGTAGAGTTGTACCATAGGTATTCTCTATATAGTCTGCTATTATTTTCTTAATCTCGGAAAGACCCAAACAAGTTCTTTGCCGTGCTTCTTTTAACATTTCAAGATTTATCCCTTTAATTGGATGTTGATGATACACCTCAATTACCTTGTCAATGTCTTCTTTACTCGGAACTCTTCTTAACATTGTCACTCTTCTTTTTATTAGTCAATCAAATCAAATTCATAAATAAAAACCGTTCTCCATTGGACTTCATTCTTCTCACTTCCTTTATTCGTCTTTTCTTTCGCACTATAAGATTCAATCCATATTAAAATGGAAAGATATATTAAAAATGATATCAAGAAGATTGCACCATATAGTATTCCCTCCCCCATATATTTTTTCCTTTTCGCCAAATTTACAAAAAAATATTCTAACTGCCAACCTATATATACTCTCCCTCAGCAACTTCCAATACCTATGATAACTATTCGTACCCCCTAAATGCCGTTATATCACCACTTTAGCCTAAATTACTCTATACCACTTATGAGACCGATGATTATATGTATCATTCAACTGATTGATATTTACTGTTTTATGTTTGTAGGTGTAATAATGTGGAAGAATATGGAATGACTTTGATGCGCCCCGATATGTCCATATGCCCCACTTTCTGCGCATGAACGATTCTCCCGGTAACAAAAAAATATTCTTGGAAAATTGACCGTTATTGACCGATGACAGATTGTTTTCCTTATCGGGGCAATATTGGTTCATTATTATTGAATGATTGATATATCATCCATATTGACCGTTAATCGGTCACCTCTATAAAAATCCTCTGTATAAGAAAATGATTCCCCTATGGGAAAAATCAGTAATATGGAAAACTGAGATTGGATGGAAAATATTATGTTTGGGAAATTGATGTATATAGAATAGAGCATGGCCGGGATTTTTAAAGAAATTATATATAGGGAAAAATATCTTTGTAAGATGATTAAAATTTTGAAAAACTGTTTTTTATTAATGATTATGATTAATCTTATAGGGAATTTGAATTATTTAATATGGAGTTTATTTGAGTGCAATGTATTGAAAATTAAGGATTTAAACTGTTGCTTGTGTTAATTTTACTACAAAAATTTTTTAAAAAATCCAAATAAATTTATTTAAACAATCACCTCAAATAGAGATATATAATAAATTAATAGTCAATATTTTATATGTTATTATATAAATAAAAGATATAGATATAAAATATACTTATAGAAAAGGGTTTCAAAAGGCAGATATTTGGCGAAAGGTTATATAAGAAAAATTTATATATGTCGAAATTTGTATATAGGGAAAATATATTTGAGAAAATTTCATATATAGGAAAAAAGTATATAGTGAATTTTCATAATTGGGAAAAGATATTCGAGAAAAAGATATTGCCGAAAAAAATATAGTTAGAATAGAAATATTCCCTAAGGGGATAAAAAAATAAGTGGAGATGGGCGACTATTTATAAGAGATAAAAATTTTGTTTCTTATATGAAGGCGTTCTTAAATAACACAGTGACATTGGTATTGTACTTAATCTCCGTGGGATGTTTTTATGGGGCATTTACAATAGTGTTTGCAAGTCCGTTGATAAACATCTTATTAGGTGTGATAGCCGTCTATATATTCTTGCAGGCATGTGGGAATGTGGACAAGAAAATGGAGATTGGGCCATATTCAAAAGATAAAGATGACCATCCTCGTCCTCCACATGGGGATGGTCCGGTGATGTTTTAACGTGAACTACCCACAAACTAAAGATTTGTGGGCTTCTGATTTCATTGCTGATAACCTAATATTAGGAATTACATCTGCTCCATCAGTGTAATCGACAGTCCCTGCCGATATATTTTTTAATCCTTCATTAAGGATATTGATTGCAGCATTTAAGTCCCTATCAATCACATTACCACATTTAGGGCAAATCCATTCTCTATCTTTAAGAGTCAAATCTTCCTTAACATATCCGCAATGATGACAAGTTTTTGAAGATGGGTAGTATCTACCTATTTTCACTACTTGTTTATCATTCATAGCTGCCTTGTAATTAAGTATTTCAAGGAATGTTCCCCAACTTGCATCTGCAATGCTTTGTGCAAGATGATGATTTTTCTGCATTCCTTTAACATTAAGGTCTTCACAACAAATTACATCATACTTTCTTATTAAGTCAGTACTGACTTTGTGTAATTTATCCATACGACAGTTGTGGATTCTTTCTTGGATTCTTGCAACCTTTATTCTTTGTTTATCCCAAGAATTACTACCTTTCTTTTTCCTTGAAAGGTGTTTTTGCATTGTTGCAAGTTCCTTTGAATAATGCTTTATGAACTTATTGCTTGAATATTTAACACCATCACTTGTGATAACCAAGTCTTTTATTCCAAGGTCAATGCCAACCTTTGCATTGGTTTTCTGCAATGGTTCATATTCAACCTCTGAAAGAATGGAAACAAAATATTTTCCGCTTGGCGTGATTGATATTGTCATATTTTTTACTTTACCTGTGAATGGTCTATGCTCTACAATTTTAATGCCATTTTTGAATTTTGGGATGAAAATTCTACCATCAGCAACTGAGCAAAATTGAGGAATATTAAAACTGCCGCCATTTTTCTTTGCTTTAAATCTTGGAAATCTTGCATTGCCCCTAAAGAAATTAGTATATGCCGTTTCAAGATGCCTTAAAGATTGCTGTAATGTTTGAGAATTTACTTCCTTAATCCAAGAATATTCTTCTTGTTTTTTAAGATTAGTCAGTGTTTTTGCTTGAGCATAGTAATTATCACTTTTACCAGTCTTATCATACTGGTCTTTTCTTTCTGCGAGAAAGTGATTATATACAAAACGGACAGTACCAAAATATCTTGCAAGAATTTCTTCTTGCTCCTTATTTGGTAAAAGTCTATACTTATATGTTTTTAAAATCACTTTCATTTGTTAAAATATAGTTAATTAATCAAGTTTCTATATAATATATATATCATCAATTTTACAAAAAAAAATAGTAATTTTGTAAAAAGTTTGATATATGGGTTATTTTTCTAAAAAAAGGCGCAAATATTATTTAAAATGCCACTTAATTTTTGTATGCAAATACAGAAAACGATTAATCACTGATGAAGTGAGGGAATATATTCTGAATGTTTTTAAAAGCATAGAAGAACAATCTGATTTTGACATTGAAGTTATGGAAACTGACAAAGACCATATTCATATGTTGATTAGTTATCCTCCAAACATATCAGTATCTTCAATTGTTAGAAGATTGAAGCAATGCAGTACATTATCATTATGGAAACAATTTCCCATTATGCTTTCCAAACAATTTTGTAAAGAGTGTACATTTTGGAGTGACGGATATTTTGTTTGTTCAATTGGTGAAGCAAATCCAGATACAGTGAGAAAATATATTGAGAACCAAGGTTAAGGCAATTCATCCCACCCACTAAAGATGAGTGGGTTTTCTTGCCTTTACTATATAAATCCCCATAGGGAAAAATATTAAAATATAATTAAAAAGATATAGAAAAATTATAAATTATAATTAAAAATGTTTCAATAATATTGATTAAAATGTTTATATTATTGAGATATAGGTGATTAAACAAGGTTATAGATTGAAAGTTTGTATAAAACGATTTATATATGAATGCTGGTTGGAGTATACTCTCCTATTATATTTAAAAAAATATATCAGCCCTTGTTGAGGTGATAGCCTCTAATTAATATAGTTGAACTACTATGGCGGTTTTTTAATCATAACAAATAAAGTTTTAAAATATCTGTATATACTATTAGCAAAAAGTGTGCCATAGAATCAAAAATATAGGGACGCATTTGCGTACATATAAAAAGAAAAAACAGACGCACCATCACGGCGAATCTGTTTTACATTTTTAAACTGAATAAAAAATATCTTGTAAAAAACAATTATGTAAAATATTAATTTCTTAGTTCTTTAGCCTTATTGAGATACCACTGTTCTTTTTCAAGGTCTTGATTGATATCATTATTTGGTTTGGTCCCCATTCTCATTCTGTATTTAAAGGCGTTCATTTCGCAGAAAAGGGCGGTATTTTTTCTCCCGAAGATATCAACCATCATATCAATAACTTCTTTTGAATAGTTGTTATAATGTTGAGGGTGATTAACATTTTCATAAGAGGAAAGAGGTGATTTATCATTTGAACCATATTTTTTAAGATAAGGAACTTTCTTTTCAAGAGGTTTAAGGTCCGCAAATGCGTATTCATTATTTTTCTTTTCTTCTTTTTTCCTTTCATTTTCATGAATTCTGTCGGCACAAAATTTTCTTGTATCCTTAATATCTTTAGAATCATCTCTTAAATAGAGATTACCATCTTTAATATTATCGACTATACAGGAAGGGATAAAATCAGGATTTTTTCTGATAAAATCAAGGTCCTCTTGAGGTACGTTACATTCACCGATGGGTTTGGAAATTTTATCCATTTTCTTAATAGTTGCCAAAGCATTCTTCAATGTATCCGAATTATATTTAATTTCGCAACCATTAAGAAATTTGAAAATATCATCATCAATTTTTTCGCTTTGTCCAATATAGTGTTTATCATTCAAGAATTTATTCAAAAGAGAACGATTATCTTCATCTGTAGCAAGATTATCATTTGAATCAGATTCATCATCATAAGATGGATGTTGTTTTTTTGGAGTTAATCTATCCGTAGATTTAATTTCCTCCTTTGGTTCATTTGTTTCCTTTTTACATTTGATTGACGGATTAAGATTGTTTTGTATTCTATTTTCCAAATCAATCACGTTTATACTACGTTTCATTAATGCATTAAATATTTTTACGTATTATTATTTTCACTGTTTTGAACAATATTAATATACAAAAAACTATAATAAAAGACAAGGGGAAACTTATTAAAAATTCCCCTTTGTTTGAACCATAGCGAGTTGCATTTTCTTGGTGGCGGCAACCTTAAGTTGTCTGACCCGTTCCTTTGATATACCGAGGATTTCTCCTATTTCATCATTTGTATATTCCTTACCATCAACAAATCCATATGACAATAAGATAATCTTTCTATCCCTTTCATTGAGTACTGAGATGGCGTTCTTGACTGTAAAGGAAAGTTTTTCCTCATCAATCTTTTTCTCATAAGAATTGGTTTGTGCTGTGGCAACGGCGAATTCTGGACTATCCTCATAGGTATAATCAGAATCATCATTATTCACGGATTCATCAATATATTCCATTTGAAACGGGTACAAATCAAGTTCATTCTTGATGTCAATATTATAATCTTTCTTAAGGATTTCAAAGATTTCTGTAGGAGTAGGCTTTCTTCCATTATTGAGGAAAAAATCATTCTGAATCTTTTTAACCTTTGTCTGAACAACAAAGTTTCCAGGCTTTCTCACCATGAAATTTTCCTTATTGAGATAGGCAAGGATTGCCCTACGGACATACCATATGGCGAAAGATATGAACTTTGTTCCATTTGTCCAATCATAAGCCTCTATTGCTTCATAGAGTCCTATTGTTCCGACCGAAATCAAATCTGTCAAAATGTCACCATTGTTATATCTTTTAGCAACAGCAAAGACAAACCTCTGATTTCTCTCAGCGATTTCCTTTTTGATTGACTCTTGAATTTTCTTTTCATCATTTTCAATGGCATGACATTTATCCGCCGAGATAAGATGATTGGAATAATCATCTTTTGCCTTAAGGATATTTTCTTTTGAAGTATCAAGACGGGCAAAGATATCCTTTTCCTCTGTAGGAGTCATTACGGAATACTTGTTAATCTCTGAAAGATAAGCGTCAATTGAATCAGACCTCTTGAGATAAGAGGTGGCGTTTTTTAAATCCATAGAACCATTCATATTTTTAAATCTTTTATTGTTTCTTATTTACAGTAATTATTTTACAAAGACCGTGCCGTAATGTTAATGATGAATAATATTTTTCATTTTTTTCAATTGAATATATCTATAATCATATATACGAAAAAATAAACAGATGCACATCACTGCGAATCTGTTTAAAATGTTATTTAAATCAATGCTATAAATAAAAAAAACAGAAAACGGATAACACAAAGATTATGGGTCTTTTTATCAAGTTTCCCAATGGCATACCATTGCCACAATTTTAATCCTCTTTACTAATTTGGCTATTCAAATTATTTATCATCTAATGATAAAAAAGAGGAGGTCCCGTAAAATTATGAATTGTAAGTCAATTACAATTGCTGCACGTTTTCTTTATTTTTCTTACACTATTTTAGTTATTATTATCCAACCGTAACCACGTGGAGGTATAGTGTATATACGGTCAAGCGGGAGGAAGAGTCGAACTTCCGACCTTCAGCTTAGTATCCATAAAAGGATTCACACCTTACCCATATCCTATTCATCTCGGTCACTATAAAAGCACTTAAGTTCCATCCATTGATTATTGCGATTATTTACACCTACCAAAACTTTCGGTTATAGTTGAAAAAGTTACCCGAAACTTTCCCATATGGATATAAAACAATTGTGTAATTGTTGATTTATCCGGTTTACTCCGGTATTGAGGCTGACGAGCTACCACTGCTCTACCCCGCTATGTTAAATTTCAAAGAACTAAAAAATAAATATTCAGAAAACATTTTTTCCAAAACCAGAGTAGAAAATTATAAGTAAGAATTGCTGTATGTTTTCTTTATTATTTTCTTACAATGCAAATATACAAAATTATTTTTTAATAACCAAATAAATTTGAAATATTTTTACATTTTTTTTTGTTACTTCATTCCGTCAATAGTTTTTGATGTATTGTCAATGGCATTCTGCTGAGCCATCTGTTGTTTTGCCTTATATTCGGCAATCTTTTTAATAAGAGCCTTATTCTGACGGATTTTCTCAGTGTTATGCTCCCTTATATGCTGATTTGCATCAGTCATTGGAACAATGATATTTTTCTTCTTTGACTTATTAGTCTTTTTTCTTCCTTTGCTTTTTGGCATAATTAATATTTTTTTAACAATGCAAATATACAAAAATAATTTGAATATTGCAAGAACAAAAATAATGGTTATCAGAACATTTTTTGACTGGGATTTTATCTTCCATGTCCAAGATAGTTCATAATCTATCAATCCCGAAAGATTTGATAACCATATTTTGTACCTCAGGTCGGATTCGAACCGACATGCCCCGTTCGGAGCGGCAGAGCTTAAATCTGCTGGGTCTCGCCAATTTCCCCACTGAGGCTCAATAAGTTATAAAAATAAAGGATACACAATTTCTCTCTTCAGATGAGCCTATGAGCATGCCAATATCGACTTTACCCATCATGTTATTGAGAGTTTTATGGGTATAATATACCGGCGGAGTAATTTGCAAATTTACCGAACTGCGCTTGTATATCCTAAATCTATTTGTGGTCCCGGTAGGGCTTGAACCTACGACCTCTTGATTATTTCATTATTTTTGACGTATTCTCTGAATAATTCTTCGTGTTAAATTATAAAATTTAGCAACTTTTTCCCATGAATGTAATTCATCATAATATGTCAAAGAACTTAGTGGAGAGGAAAGGAATCGAACCTTTTTTCCTCTTTTCAAGATTTTAAAGGTGCACACCACTGTGCCCTCCCCGAGTCAATTGCTCTGACCAACTGAGCTACGGGACCTATTAAATCTGTCTTTCCAGATTGTATATTGAGACAAACTGGGAATCGAACCCACCAATTGACATATATGATTATCTGTTTCATTTGCAACTTCCACAGGTCATAATATATCAATCAAGCATCCTACCCATATCTTATCTTACTCCATATAGTCCTTCGAAGGGTTCAGGGAAGTCTTATCGAATCTTATGAACTGTACTAACATCAGGAGAGTCAATTACATATGTCATGCATTTGCCTTTGTGCCCCAGACCAGATTCGAACTGGTACAGACCATTCGGTCCGAGAGATTTTCGTACCACTATAGTTTTCACTACCAATAAACAACAGCATAGTATTATCTAACTCAATCATCCTTTATTTATTGTTTGTGGTCTGGACTTTCTCTAAACCATATTGAATTGATGCATCATTGGGCGTGCTCTTCTCTGTACACCATTTCGTTTCTAATGTTTCCAATGCGCTTCCCAAAATTCAACTTAGGTTCCTCCTATAAAGTCTCTGCACACTGTCTATTATTACTGAATCTATCTCCAAGTACTGGGTGTTCGGTGAAGCATTCTCAATTCTCAAGTGTCATTAACTGTTTTCTTGTAATTGTGCCACCATTGCTTTCAGTTTTTAACATTGGCTCAGGATAAGCATATGTTATTGAGAGATATTGTTTCAATCTCACCTTCAGGCTGGTTAAGGTCCCGGTTCTGCTATGCTGAACATATACATAATAACACTTAGCTTTCCCTGCAATTTGACTTATTGTGACCTGTTTTTCAAGGTTAATTACATCACTTTTATAAAGTCGTTAACTTTCTTTCAGTGAAAACCACGCTTCTGTGGGTTTTAGCCGTATCATTCACTTTAAAGACTGTTTTCGGCATCCGTACACTTACCATACGTCATTTCTGTAAGCAGAGTTTTCTCCATCTGCTGTAATAGGTCAGGAAAACCTATCCATTTTGTCAAATTGTTTAATTAGGGGGGTTCTACATCCAGAGTTTCCCCTGGTGCACTCAAATTTTTCTTTAAGTAGAGTTTGTTATTGGGTACCTTCACTATTAAATCTTATACCATTCATTAATAGTTGTTTACATATGTCTTCCACTCTCCAACAAACTCTAGAAAGATACTTTAAGTCTCTTGTGTCTACCGTTCCACCACTAGGGCAATATTTTCAATGAACTAATCTTTGTTGTCTTGGGGGGATTCGAACTACCAATTCAGTCTTTTAAATGCTAAGATATTGCTGTTAATAACCTTTTCAGATTACATCTGCAATATTGCGTGATACCATTTTCACTATCTCCCAATAATTCGACCTTTTGACAATAAATTTAAAATTTTCATAAGGGAAAAATTCAATAATTTTCGACCTTGTGACACTATTTTAATTTAATACCTTTATAGGGGACGCATTTGCGTACATTAAACTTCCTTATCAGCCAAGTTCCACAAGATTATCAAGATATTCTTGTTTTGCCCAAGCGACTGTTGTATCAAAATCAATTACAACATATCCATCATCCTTCACCCAATCTCCCATAAGTTTTCCTTTTGAGACGGGGATAATTGCCCCATAATAAATTCTTGTCTTTTCCTCCTCGATATCCTTATCCATCTTATGAAATCTTCCATAGATGAAAGAAAGATTCTCATTAATTCTTACGGAAATAAAAGAATTTTTCAACGCATCAATAGGCATATCTTTGCCGTTTGTATAATTAACTCTATCAGACATTTACGTAGATTCAATTAAACTTCAAATTAAAATAAAGAGTATAAAAGCATACAATCGGTTGCTTCAAACCAAACTCTTTCCCTTGGATATCCGAAGGTGGTTTTTGGAATGGGGACAGCTCGCAATCATTCCCATAACGTTTCGTCTTCCATAATGTCCCTATGGAGTTGCCGGTAGCCGGTAATTCAAATATACAAATTCTTTTTGAAAAAAGCAAATGAAAACATCACTTTTTCTTTTTCAGAACCTTATATTCACCATACAAGTTGATTATTGATATACAACCTATTGTTGATAGGATAGTAAACATAATGCTCGTTGATATGATGATATAGACGAAAAGAACTCCTATGGCAATTATAGTGCCTATTAAGAGTAAAATATCCTTGTATTTGTCAGTCATTTTCTAAAAATAATTTTTCTTGATTTTCCGTGGCTCATTCAAAGGGATTTTATAATGCCCGTTTTCATCCTTACTCCATTTGTCATAATCTTCCTCAATGTTTTGGGACTTCCAATAATATATTGGCTTTTTTTGATTCTTGTAGGTGTATAATCCAATATTATCATACCAAAATCGTTTTATTTTGCTATAAGGATTATGAAATGAATTATATCCCCACGTCACAAAAACTTTGGCCAGAAATGTATTCTTGATGCCATTGTCCATATCTTCCTTGGAATAGCAAGAACCGCTCTCCGGAATATCATCAATATAGACTGTTGAGCCGTTTGGCTGCTTTAATGTCTCACGCATTTCCCAATTTCTCTTTGGTATAACCCTCAATGAAATCGGCTATGTAAGCCAAATCAAAGGTTGAAATGAATTCACTATTCACCGATGTCCCATTAGAGAGGTCAACCCTAATTAGTCCGATTCCAACATCACCTAATGATACTTTGGTCACCACATTGTCCATACCCAGATGGGAATCAACCACATAAAGTTTGACACCCAAATTATCATAAAACTCACTTTCAAACACGGCTGTCTTATTCTCCAATAGTTCAAGGTTGAACCTGATAGACTTCTCTATTTGAGAACGAAGATAGTTGTACTCTTCAACAAATTTACTCATATTTCTTTTTTTATAAAATTATCTGTTTATACAATTCACAATAACTATGCCAAACTTAATAAATGGGGACGCATTTGCGTACATTATAATACGTCTCTGTGGTAATTATACCACATCTCATACGTGGCGAGCATCGCCAGAATCTTTTCCCTTTGTTTTTTCGGCAAGTCTTTCATATCAACGCAATGATTGTTCTTATACTTGACATAATAGCCTATACCCTCATCCAGTTCAATGCTGTCGATTGTCACCAAAGCCCCGAAAGGAAGTTTCATATAATAGTTTGGGAATTTGAAATTTCCTTTAATTCCCATTTTTCTAACATACCAAATTATTGAAGTGTTAATTTTATCCATATCTTTTTCTTTGCTTTTAAGATTATTCCCCCCAACCAAAGTGTTGATTCTCGGCATATATTGCCAAATTGTCATCAAGACTTTGCCTATATGCCATTTCCCTGTCAGATTCAGAATAAATGTTTTCATGAATCATCCTATCAACAAGTTCCGAATTAGCCGTGTTCTCATCAGCATCAAGGACAATGAAGATATATTTGCCACTATATGACAAGTGAGCGACCATATCTCTCTTGAATTTGACTTGATATCCTATCTCTTCACAACCGTCACTAAAGTCCTCAATTTCGGTGTTCCACTGCATTTTTGTGAGTGCAGATTCAGACATTGATTTACGGCATTCCTCAAACGAGCCAAAATTAGCCCCTCTGGCGCAAAAACTTTTGACATTTGATGTTCCGTACCACTTATAACTTTTCTTCATAAAATAAAGCGTTTTAATAGGGTTTAATTGAAAATTAGATGGGGAACGGAAATGTTCCCCATTATAAATGTTATGAAAGTTGGGAAATTTCTTTCCAAAGGGTGTCCCAATCCTCGGTGATAAACCGCTTCTTGGCTATATGCTCATTGATAAGGGCAAGATACTTGTCAAAGGAATCTTCATTCGTATAAATATCCAAAAATTCCGTGACAATCTCCATTGAATACTTTTCAAAAAAATCCGGATTGTTCTGAACCAAGTAAATTGTCAAATTGTCAAAATCAATCGGGCAAAAATAGTCGTTCAGTAGGTTGAAAGATATGAAACGATTAAATTTATTCTCATACCAATATCTGTCATAAACTTTGAATTTATCTGAATCAATGGCATTGATAATATAGGAGAAAGAGTTGTGATAAAGAACATCTTTCATATCCTCCTCAAGATTCTCCATATCCTTGATATAACAGTCATATTTATCCAATGCCCCGTTTTTCTCCTTTTCGGAAAGATATTTGTTCCAAAGGGCAACGATAGACTTGCTATCTTTTGAATGCCAAAGGACATTAGAGAGTGAGGTCATTTTTTCATTCATAATGATTATAATTATCTGTTTATACTATTTGCAAAGAGTGTGCCGTAGTGTGATTAACAATGGCAAAGGTATGAACAATTTTTGAATTATCCAAGACCTTTGCCGAATGTTTTCTGAATTTAATCGTTCCAGTGGGACTTGATAGTTTCGGCTATATCGTCCCATTCGTCCATAAGGTAATCAATCGGTTCAGATTCTGACAAATTGTCAGCAATGTTCATTGCTTTGTCATAATCATCGCTGTTAGGAAAATATTCATCAAGAAATTCTCCTTGTAAAAAATCAGAATCAATTTCAAGGTCAGAATCTCCATTTTCGATGAACCAGTCTGCAAGTACATCCAAGTCTATTGGGCAATTATCGTCATCAAGGTAATTGAATGAAACAATATTGCCGTAGCCGTTGAAAGTAAAATACTCGTGGCGGAAATCATAGTCTCCGTACTTTGCAGAACGAGCGAATTCATATGCGCTCGGAAACATTTCATCAAGAGTGGCATCATCATTTGGATAAATTTCTTCATCATAGTTATCCACCCCGTAACAATAAACGTTCCACACATTCACAAGGTCATCAAGGTCGGCCGACCTGAGATAATCAATAACAGAATTTTTCTTGCTCATAGTCTTTGAAATTTTATTGATTGTTAAACGAATTGCGATACTTTGCATTTTCCTCCAGTGCGCAATGCCGACAAAAGTCCTGACTATTTGGCAGGTCAGCAGCCGTGCACATTGAACACGTTGGTATCCAAGATTTACATTTTGGACACTTATAAACTCCCAGCCTTGCCGGCAGTTGAACGTAATTGTCGCAATGCGGACAATATTCAGTGGTCTTTTCCATAATTAAAAATAAACGTTAATTGTTAAACGCTATCTTGGTATATTACAAACATCAGGCCAAACTATTCATAATGCTCCTTGATAATCCAAGAATTTAATACGTCAAGGGTTTCTTCATCGGTTTCCCATATTGAAATCTGTTCCCCTTTTCTTGCGTCAGTATTGTTCGCTTCTGTCAAAGCAGAGGTGTAGTCTATGAATTGTTTGAGGACTTCAAAATCCTCCATATTGCCGTCCACATCAATCCACTCCCTGACTACTTCGTAAATCACATTGTCTTTCATAATCAAAAAATTTGAAAGTTAAACAAACTTACAAAACCACTCCGGTTCTGTTTCCAAGTACAAAGGTAACACTATTTTTTGAATTACCAAAACTTTTTTGAAAAAAATGCAATTTTTTCCTCATGCGCACGCACACGCACGCACGCACACACGTGCGCACGTAAAG
>ULNQ01016723.1_pt1 | contig 18582 bp, 20 predicted proteins | sample 1951951 | NCBI WGS metagenome assembly ULNQ01 (sample SAMEA4835580, study PRJEB28245) | human gut metagenome | biome: gut microbiome; material: fecal sample | place: Denmark | collected 2008
CTACAACAGAAGATTCAACAGAAGATTCAACAGAAGATTCAACAGGAGGCGCAAAACCAACATTAACAAGACCAAGAAGAGGATTAGGAGCAGGAGCAAAAAAATATACTGGAAAAATTCTAAAAGCAGCATTAAAAGCGGCAGCAATAGTAGCAGGAACAACTTTCGGAGCAGGAGTAGCTGCAGCAACAGGAGATTTAAGTAAATTCCCACAGTATATGGTGGCAGGTGGTGTTGCCGCAAAAACAGGTGCAGATGCACTAGCAAACAAAGCAGAAGATTTTGCAGATAAACATAAACGGTATAGAAAGTATAGACGAAAAAAATAGGAAATTTGACGAGAAATTTATGAAGAGTAAAGCGTGTAAACAGCTTGTTGAACAGTATACAACAGATACAAAAGATAAAAAAGAGGTACAAAGTAACATTGGAGAAATGCTAGAATATGGTATACAAGACCCGAAACAAATGGATATAGCATTGAAAAACAACTATAGAGCAAATGAAGCATCACAGTATATAAAATTAGCAAGTAAGTGTCCAGAAAGTATGGCGTATGATAGAGAGGCATTTAAAAAGTTTTTAGAAAACCATCCGGATTCAAATATACAAGAATTGATACAACAACATCCAGATGAATTAAATAGGTTGTATGAAGGAATGCATGCATTTAAATAGAAAGGTGTAATGGTATGCTAAGTAATATAATTGGAAAATATAATAGAAATAGAAGAGAAATATGGACAGCAATAATTATTATTGGTTTTATTATAGGTTTAAGATTTGCCTTAACATCCTACACAAGAAACAAAAAAATAGGTAGTAGTGATAATACTACTACCTATTTTACAGATAATAGCCAAAATGATTATCCATTTTTAAATGATAAAATATATGAAAACAAAAATGTTTCTAAAAATTCACAAGAAATATCTAACACAATAAAAACGTTTATAGAATACTGCAATAATAGGAAAATAGAAGAAGCATATGATATGCTATCTGAGGATACAAAGTATAATTTGTATAAGAGTAAAACAGAATTTGTAAAAAACTATTATATTACATTTTTTAAAACAAAAAAAATATATAATATGCAGGCCTGGATAACAAGTGGAGGGTACTATACATATAAAGTAGAGTTTGAAGAAGATTTATTATCAACAGGAGGTGCAGATAGTAATAAAATAGAAGAATATTATACTGTTGTAAAAGAAAACGAAAAATATAAAATAAATATTAATAGATATATAGGAAACATAGAAATTAATAAAATAACGGAAAAAAACAATGTGAAAATCACAGTATTAAGTAAAAATATTTATTTAGATAATATAGAATATAAAATAAAGGTAGAAAATTTATCTAATAATACAATAGTATTAGACACTAAAAATACAAGAAGAACTACAGCATTGATGGATTCTAATAATTTTGAATATCCAGCTTATATGTATAAATTATTAGAAAACGATTTAACAGTGTATTCTGGAGAAACCAAGGAAATAAACATTCAATTTAATCAACAATATAATGCAAAATATTATAATACAAAAATAGTATTTAATAATTTTAACCTAGATAATAATTCAAATAAAAAAACAATTTTTGAAGTTGATGTATAGAAAAGTGGTGATAATTAAATGGAAGAAGAAGAGAAAAATGATTCAATAAATATGAAAGACGCTGCTAAAAAGGCAAAACAAACAGCTGACAAAGCTAAGAAAACTGCAGGAACTATTAAAAAAATAGTTCAAGTGCTTATAAAACATCCATGGTTAATGTGGGTGGCAGTAGGCATAATTGCTTTAATTATATTATTAGCATCTTTTGCATGGCTTTTAGACCTATTGGATAATAAAAATACTAATAATGCTGTTGCATCAGCAACAGGTGCTATAAGTTCTTCAACATCAAATGAACAAGATGAGGAAATTATACCATGTATACAAACAGTAATTAAGGAAATAGATGGTGAATATAAGTATACTTTTATATTTGACATAACAGATGAGGAAAAAGAAAACGTTAAGGCTATTTTAAATCAAAACAGCATTGAATTAACAGAAGAAAACATAAATTTTGTAACAGCATTGGTAAGGTCGGGTTATAAAATAGAAGACAACTTAAATAAAGATACACTAGAATCGCTACTATTGTTTTATAAAGCCCAAATTGCATCAGAATCTTTAGATTTAAGAAGTAGTGATAAAATTCTAGTAGATGGAGAATATACTGCTTGTCCAATTTCTTTAGAACAAGAGGGAGTGCAGGGAACTGTGAGATTGGAAAGAGTAAATATAGATGAAAATTCTAAAACGCAAAGAGTACTTATGTCATATATACCTAAAGAAAGCTTTGAACAATTATTGCAAGGAAATAGTCAAGATATAAAAAATTATTTTACAGTAAATAGTGCACAAAATTGTTTAATATCTGGTTGGAGGCAAACAAAAGTAACATATGAATATCCAGAGAACTATCCATTAGAAAAAGAGCAAAATGTAGATACTACAACAGTTAGTTGTTTAAATGGAAATAGTGGAATTCCATATAAAAATTATATAAATAAATATACAATGCCAAGTGAATTATTAACAAGTTTGCGAATTTATTTGGATGATATGGAATTTTGCAAGAACTTAGTAAAATGTGTGGAAAACAGCAATATAGTAATAAGTTTACACGAAACAAGTGTAATACAAACAAGTGAATACACAGAAGAACACAAGATAAGAGATGTGAAATATTATGACTACTTCTACACAGAAGAAGGCACTGCAACAAAGATTCAGTTTGTTAAAAATTTTACTAGTCTAGAACAATTAAAAGAATATATAAAAAACGAGGGAATACGGATTTCCAGGTGATATGGAAATAGCATTAGGAAACAATGAATGGACATACAACAATAATAAATACACTCTAAATGTTAGAAGAGCTACTGGAACAATGTATATAGCTATACTTTGGAAAGCTGAAAAAACATCTGACCTAGGCAGTGCGACACCAATAATACTACAAAGTGATAAGACATATACTGCTCTAGAACAGCCAGGCACATATAATGTGAAAACAACCAGAGTAAATATAAATAATACAAATAGACTAGATATAACTAGAATAAATACATGGTATTTGGATTATTATAAAATTTTGGAGGCAGTAGGAGATAAAACAACAGAAGATACTGGAACACAAAATTGTGGAGAAACTCAAGAAACAGCAATAGACACGGAGGCTGTATATACAAATTATCCTAAAACAGAATTAACACAAGAGCAAATAAATAATGATACATATATAAAACAGTACAAAAACAAAGCTGGAAATGAAGAAATAGTATGGAACAACGAAAAGTGTAATTTATATATAAATAGAATTGTTGATAAAATACCAAAAACATATAGAAATATAACAGAAAAAAGAGAGGAAAGAGCACCACGTATATCAACATCAATGAAAATAAAGGAAGAAGGAAATGGATTCTTATATTATTACGATCAGTCTAAAAATGCAAAAGATAATATGAATAGTATTAGCCAATGGTTATTTGATGCAATGGCAGAATTCGAAAAGACAGAACCATTAATAGATGTTATTAAATATCTTTTATACATATATGACGGCAGCAATTATGGAGTAACAGAATTAAATATGAATGTAGAAGACATAGGTGATTTTAATCTTAGTGAATATTCTAATGTTAGCTTAGAAAAATATTTAAGACAGTTTTCACATGGGACTACAGAATCTAATGCACCAAAATCTGATGACGAAAAATATTATTTAATGTATGGAGATTTAAAAAACTCTGCAGGATATCCTACAATAGGTAATTCAGATATACAATGGGCATCACATTATCAAAGATTTAACAAATCAGGATTTGTATTAGAAAACAATGTAGAAAAAGAGGTTCCAAATGTTGCAGAATATGTAAGACAAAAATTAGGTGGAAGTAATGCATACAAAGGCACTGATGCAGAAATAAGACAAAAACAAATATATATAAATATTGAATTAGTTGATTCAGTGGGAGAAGAAATAAGAAATGAGACAATAGGATATGTAGAAAATGAAGTAGGGGATATTAGTTTATCAAAACAGCAGGAATATGCATTAATAGAAATAGCATATGCTCGTGGGGTAGGACGATTAAAAGGATTTAGAGAAACATATGAAGCAGCAGCAAAAAAATATGAGATAGACTCAGAAGAATTTAATATGTACATATGGGATAACTGGTGGTATAACAATGGTGTAGAAAGTGCTCTTGGAAAAATAAAAGGGCAAGATGCTTCATTTGAAACATATGTAAAAGGAACATTTGATTTTTCTAAACCATATGAACCATCTTGGATGGACGCACAAGGTACAAACATATTTGATAGAAAATATATGCTATTTTATAGTAAGTCTCAATTAAGCGAATTGAATAATCCTAATTTTGCAACTGCAAGGGAAGAAAATAATACTACAGAAATTTTTACATATGTACAAGGAATAAGTGGATTTCTAGATGTTGCAGAAGAAATTTGGCGAACTATATACGAAAATTTTGGAACATATGGAGGTTTAGGTGCAATACCACCACAAATAAGTAGTAACAAATATGAGAATCAAGTAGATTGTAGCGGCTATGTATCTTGGGTACTTTACGAATATGGGTATACAGATATAACATCACAAATAAATTCAGAAGGTTTTTATAGTACAGATTGGACAGCAAAATATGGATGGGAAGAAATACCATTTAACCAAGGTGCAGACATAACGGATTTAATACAGCCAGGAGATATTGTGGTAAGAAGAGGAGATACAGCAGGGCATGTTGCTATAGTAGTTGAACCATTAGAAGATGGAGCCGAATCATATGATTGTGGAAATGCGGGAAATTGGACAAATAGTGGAGGATATCCGGTTGAAAAAAGTTATTTCTATACAGGAGAGAATTTACCGGATTACCCGCAATTATCTGCTCACGGAAAAATTATAAGGGTTACAGCACCATAAAAAGGAGGTTAGTATGCTATTTCAAAATAAATTAAGAAAAATAATGATTATATTATTAGTAATTTTTACAACATTAGTAGTTGGAATTTGTTTAATAAAAAATAAAAAAAAGGAAGGAAGAGTAGCAGAAGTGCCAACTCCTGATGAAAGTGTGGGAGAGGAAATACAAAAAGAAAAACAAAGAATGTTAGTGCAGGACATTAATGAATACAATAGAATAAAAAAACATTTAAAAACTTATTTAATATATAAAAAAGCACAAAATGAAAAAGCAATACAAGAAATAACTGATAATAGAGATACTTGGGCAAATAAAACGCCAAGTGAATATTCAGATATAGTTTTACAGGAGATATATAGAAAAAATAATAACAATATAGACATAAATTTTATAAAATTCAAATTTTGTAAACATATAACAGACTTTTATGGGGTAATTATAGTTGATAATACAAATAGAACTTTTGAAGTTTTAGAAAGTACAATACAAGAATATGAAGATGCTAAATTGGGAAAAGTAAATGAAATATATCTAAATCTTACAACAATAGATAAAAAAACATATAATGTAATTAAAAATGTTCCAAATAGAATTACAGAACAAGAAAAAGTAAAACTATATTTTGATGATTATATAACAAAGGCTATATACTATTCTGAGGAAGCATATAACAATATAAATGAAGAATATAAAAGCAAAAAGTATGACACAATAGAAAAATATAAAACATATTTAAATGAAAATAGGCAAACATTATTAAATTCTGAACAAAAAGGGATAAAATCATATGCAGTAAAGAAATATGCAGACTATGAACAATATGTGTGTGTAGATAATTATAATAACTATTATATATTTAACGTCCAAGGGGCTATGAGTTATAACATAATATTAGATACATATACAGTGGATTTACCACAGTTTGTTGAAAAATATAATAAAGCTAGTGACAAGGAAAAAGCTATTTTAAACATAAAAAAAATATTTCAGGCTATTAATCTAAAGGACTATAATTATGTTTATAATAAATTGGATACCGACTTTAAAAACAGGTATTTTAAACAAGAAAGTGAATTTGAAAAGTTTGCGGATAGTAATTTCTTTTCAAAAAATGAAATTACTATCAAAGAATACGAACAAATACAAAATACGCATGTATTTACAGTAAGTGTAAAAAATGCAGAAGACAAAAATGCAAATACGAAGGACAAAAAAATAATAATGCAGTTAAAGGAAGGAACAGAATATGTAATGTCTTTTAGCGTAAACTAAAATGATAGTGTAAAGTAATATATGAAAAATGTAGTGGCTATTTTAATCGCCTGTACTTCGAAGAAATTACTAAAAAAGAACATGAAGGGAGTAAAAAAATGGATGGTAATAAAAATTTACAAGAAATATTGTTAAAAATGGAAGAAATTAAAGCTATAGTCATAAAACAAATTGAAAGTAATCAAAAAATTAAAGATATTAAGCATTGTGATGATTTACAACTTGGACAAATAGGGATAGAAGGAGCATATATAGTAGAAATAGAAAATGAAAAAAGAAGTAAGGAAACAGGGGAAAGATTAAAGACAGTTGTATATAAGGTATACGCAGAAGACCATACACATGTAGCTAATATAGATGAAAAAGGTAATGTGGAATATGCTGAAGAATTTTTAAAGCAATTAAAAGATGTAAATGAAGAACAATTAAGTTTAATAAATACCAAAGGTGTTAAGCTACAAGAAGAACCAAATGGAAAAAATGAAATAAGCTATGAAGAAGAGAAAGGGAAGCAAGAAGAGACAAACAGGAAAAGAGAAGAAGAAAACAGGCAGATAGAAGAAATAGCTAAACAAAAAGGTATACCCACAAATAACGTCTTAAAAGTAAGGGCAGATAGTAATTTTTACAAAAATCACCCAGAGCTTGAGGAAGAACCTAATTTATATTTTTATCGTGATTCTGATGGTAAAATAAAAGCAGAATATATAGATGAAAAAGGAGTTGTTCAGCCTTCTAAATTCTTTGAAGAATCTACTACAGCATTAGGTGAGCAAACTGTGGATTTGGGACAAGATGGAAATCCTGTAAAAAAAGAAGTACCATATCAAACAATGACAACTAAATTAAAACATGGTGATACAGATATAAAAGATATAAGAATTAATATAGAAATCGTACAGGGATATCTTACAATAAAAGAGAGTAGACAAGGAAAAAATGGAAAATGGGAATCTCATGAAATAGAAGTTATGGGAAGAGACTATAATTCTAAGGAAGTGAATGATGTAACATCAACAAGACTTGGTGGAGAGGCCGACCCTTCAAGAGTTACAAATATGTTTGAAAAAGTTGAACAAACTAGTTTGGCTGATGGTGGTATTCAAATGGAAGAAATGCAAGGATATAGAGAAAACCTAATAAATAAATTTGTAAATGAGGGTTATAATAGAGAAGAAGCAACTAGAATATATGAATATATGGTTAATGAAGATAGAAAACTTACAGAAGAACAGGCAAAAGAAAAGGTAAATGAAGAAATAAGAAATAATACTGACTATGGCGAAAACGAAGGAGGTAGGACACCAGGGGAAGATGCATATGATAGACTAACTATGCGAGGAAAACCATATTAAAAGAATAAAAAATCACCTTATAAAATATAATTTAAAAGGTGATTTTTTTATGAAGATAAAAATACTAAAAAAGATAAGTATAATTATATTACTTATAATATGTTTATTTTTTAATATGGTAAAGGCAAATACAGAAGATGAAGAAGATATTAATATAAATGAAATATTACAGGTAACAAGTGCTGAAGTTGATATGCCAAAAACCAGTTCTAGAATTGCCTTGATATATGATAGGACATCTGGGGAAGTGATTTATGAAAAAAATGGTTATAGAAAAGCAAAGATGGCAAGTACTACAAAGATAATGACAAGTTTGATTGTTTTAGAAAAGGGTAATTTAAGTGATACTGTTACAGTAAGTAAAAAAGCAGCAGGAACCGGCGGGTCAAGATTAGGCTTGAAAACCAATGACAAAATAACAGTAAATGATTTATTAATGGGACTAATGTTAGAGTCCGGAAATGATGCGGCAATAGCTTTAGCAGAACATATTGGTGGTGGTGTAGAGAAGTTCGCAGACTTAATGAATGCCAAAGCAAAAGAATTGGGATTAAAAAACACGCATTTTGTAGTACCACATGGATTAGATAATGAAGAACACTACACTACTGCACTTGAGCTTGCTAAAATTACTGATTATGCACTAAAAATAGAAAAATTTAGGAATATTGTTGCAACAAAAGAATATAATGTAACAATAAACGGATATAACAAGGTAATAAGTAACACAAATGAATTATTAGGAAGCCTTGACGGTGTTTATGGAGTAAAAACTGGATTTACAAATGGGGCAGGAAGGTGTTTAGTTACATCATGCAAAAGGGGAGAATTAGACATTATAACAATAGTTTTAGGAGCAGACACTAAAAAAATAAGAACAACAGATAGCATAAATTTAATAAATTATGCATATAAAAATTATAAGGTAATGAACATAGAAAATATAATAAATCAGAAATTTGAAGAATGGAAAAATATAAGAGAAAAAGCAATAATAGTTAATAAGGGCATATTAGAAAATGCAACAATTAAATTAGGTGAATTTAAATATACCAAAAGAGCCATAAGAAATGCAGATATAGATAATATTAATATAGAAGCAAACTGTTTAATGTACTTAGAAGCTCCGGTAGAAGCAAACAAAAAAATAGGAACATTAAAGGTAAAAGTGGGAGAGGAAACAATACAAACAATAGATATATTAGTAGAAAGAGCTATAAGAAAAAAAGAAATAAAAGATTATTTTTATCAAATTTTAAAGGTTATATATTGACTTTTGGCAATAAATTTGCTATTATAATTAATAGCTATGCGAAAGTAGCTCAGTTGGTAGAGTGCAACCTTGCCAAGGTTGATGTCGCGGGTTCGAGTCCCGTCTTTCGCTCCAAAAGTGCGATACGAAAGTATCGCAATAATTTATATAAAATAAAAGGCGACATAGCCAAGTGGTAAGGCACGAGTCTGCAAAACTCTGATCCCCGGTTCAAATCCGGGTGTCGCCTCCAAAAAATTCCCTACGTCCTATAAAAAGACGTAGGGTTTAAAACTATCTACAGCAAGGTTTATCAAAGCATTTACATGGTCTTTTATCCCATGGTTTATCACATGGTTTTTCTTCTGGTCTATCACAGTGTTTTTCACAAAAATCATCACAAGGTTTTTCACAAGTATTGTTTTCATGTTTATCACAAGGTTTTTTATGATGCATATCGCAAGGAGGACATTCTAATTTTATACCTTGCAAACATCTACCTTCATGCTTACAAGAAGTACATATTTTACAATGTTTTACCTCGTCAACCCAGATGACTATTTCATAAAATTTATTTGCACAAAGAGGACCAAAAACAAATTCACCATGTTCATCAGTAAAAGTATGAGACACAGGTCTTCTTTCTTCTTTTCCACAATCATTAACAACTTCCACAAGTTTAACAACAGCATCACAAACTGGATTGTGACAGCTATCACTTACAACACCATAAATTACAGATCTATTATCTTCTGGTAATGTTATATCTAAGTCAAATTGCTTACCAGTAGCAAGTACACCATCTAACTTTATAACAGGGCACATATTTTTCTCGCATTCCATAAATTTATACTTCCTTTCTTTAAATTATAATATATTATATGATTACAACCTTAAGGACGTTCCTTTTTCCGACAAAATGTCACAAGGATGGATGTCTCCAAAGCGACAAATGCATTGAAAAAAGTTTAATGTTAATATATAATAAGCAGGAAAAATGAGTATATATATATGACAGTATATATGAAAGGAATGAATGGAAAAATGGATAATAGACCAATTGGAATGTTTGATTCAGGAGTTGGAGGGTTAACAGTATTTAAAGAGGTAAAAAAGCAATTGCCAAATGAAAATATAGTTTATTTAGGAGATACAAAAAGGTTTCCATATGGTAGTAAATCTAAAGAGAGTATAATAGAATTGACAAAACAAGGAATAGAGTTTTTAATAGGGCAAAATGTAAAATTAATAGTAATTGCATGTGGAACTGCTACTAGTCAAGCATTAGAAGAAGTAAAAAAGATATATTCGATACCAATAATAGGAATAATAAATTCTACAGTGGAATATTTGGAACATAAATATAGAGATAAAGAACCACAAATAGGTGTTATAGCTACAAAAGGAACTATAAGAAGTAATGGATGGCAAAATAAAATTGAGTTATTAATACCAAAAGCAAAAATAAAAACAATGGGTTGCCCATTGCTAGCTCCAATGGCAGAAGAAGGATGGACTGATAATAAAATTGCTGAATTAACAGTAAAAGAGTATTTAAAAAACATTAAAAATGTCGATGCACTAATTTTAGGATGCACACATTATCCACTATTTCAAAAAATCATAAAAAGAGAAATGGGGAGAGGTGTTGAAATAATAAACACTGGCGAGAAAATAGCACAAAATCTAACTACATATTTGCAAGAAAATAATATTAATAGTGAAAATAAAGGGCAAGATATAATATATTTAACAGACACCGAATGTAATTTTATTCATGTGGCAGAAAAGCTTTTAGGTGATAAACATATAAGCGAAAAAGTACAGAAAGCAGATTATTTAAAAATTATAAGATAATAAGATGCATAAACTTTGATGAGAAGAATATATTTGTATTAACTTATGTTAGGAGGATATTTTTTATGTTTATTGTTCTTAACAAACAGAAAATATATTCATATTTAATTTCAATAGTTACAGTGTGCATGTTATTTGCATTTGCGAGTGGTATAAATGTAAACGAAAAGTCAATAATAACGTCGACAACAAGCAAGTTATTGCCTATATATAACGTAATTACAGATGAAAATAAGGTTGCTTTAACAATGAACTGTGCTTGGAATGCGGATGATATAGATAATATTTTAGGTACATTAGAAAAAAACAATGTAAAAATTACATTTTTTGTGGTTGGGGAGTGGGTAGATAAGTATCCAGAAGCGGTAAAGAAGATTCATGCAGCTGGGCATGAAATTGCTAACCATTCTAACAAGCATCCACATGTTAATAAGTTAAGTTTAGAAGAAAATATTAGTGAAATAAAACAGTGTAGCGAAAAGGTAAAAAATCTTACAGGAACTGAAACCGTACTGTATAGAACTCCTTACGGAGAATACAATAATACAGTAATAAATGCGGCAAAAGAAGTAAATCATTTGGCAATACAGTGGAATTTAGACACATTAGATTATACAGGAATTGAAGGCCAGGATATGTGGCAAAGGCTACAAGATAAAATAAAAAGTGGCAGTATAATTTTAATGCACAATGGAACTAAACACACAGCAGATAGTTTAGAGATGTTAATTAAAAATATAACTAATAAAGGACTAAAAATAGTTAAAGTTTCTGACCTAATATATAAAGAAAATTATATTATTGATAATAATGGAGCACAAAAACTAGTTAATGTATAAATGTAAATTAATGTGAAATAATAGAGTATATATAAGCATTAAGGAGATTTTTAAATGTTCTTTATTGGAATTATAAGTGAAGAGAAAAATGAGAAATATATAAAAGAGATGCTAAAACATAATATAAACAACAGTAATGTTATATTTATCAATGAAAAAAATATAGATAACATTAAAAATGTCAAATTTAAAATTATAGTTCTAAATAAAGAATTAATTAATAAAAATTTAGAAAGTATATTATTAAATGCAGAATATTTAATACTTAATTCAGATATTAATGTTAAATTAGTGGAAAACCTGAATTTAAAAGTAATAACATATGGATTTAATTCAAAAGCGACAGTAACAGCTTCAAGCATTACAGAAGAAGAAATGCTTGTATGCATACAACGAAATATTGTAGATATGTATAACAATAAATTTGAACCGCAGGAAATTAATATAGAAAAAAATGAATTGTTAGATATATATGATAACATGTATATAATGTGTATTAAAATTCTATATGGAAAATATTGAAAAAAATGTAATTTTATGTAGACAAATTCAAAAAAACGTAGTATAATAATAAATGTGAGAGATATTTTTTAATATCATAACAAATAAGGGGAGGAAACCAAATTGAGTACAAATTATGAAGAAAATAACCGCTTAACATTAGTGGGAAAAGTAACAAGTGATAAAGTATTTAGTCATGAAATATATGGAGAAAAATTTTACATATTTAATTTAAGTGTACCACGTTTAAGTGGTAGCGAAGACATTATACCAATAACAATATCAGAAAGACTATTGACAAATGCTGAACTAAAGATTAATGATAAAATCTCTATTGATGGACAATTTAGATCATATAATAGTTATCAAAATGAAAAGAGTAGATTAATACTTACAGTTTTTGCAAAAGATGTTCAATTTTTACCAAATCAAGAAGAAGAGATAACAGTTGGAAAAGATATTATATCTAACGAAGTTGTATTAGATGGATATTTATGCAAAAAACCAATATATAGAAAAACACCTTTTGGCAGAGAAATTTCGGATATATTATTAGCAGTAAATAGAGCATATAACAAATCAGATTATATACCATGTATAGCATGGGGAAGAACAGCAAGATTTTGTGAAAATCTAGAAGTTGGTACAGAATTAAGAGTAACTGGTAGAGTACAATCAAGAGAATATGAGAAAAAATATGAAGACGGAACTGTAGAAAAGAGAATAGCATATGAAGTTTCAGTATCAAATCTAGAAATACATAATAAAGAAAACAATGATGGAGAAGTAGAAGAAACAAACCAAGAAGCAATATAGAAAAAAAGCACCACAACGGTGCTTTTTAAATTTTTTTCTTTTCCTCTGGGATAACTATTTCTTCAGTTGTTTTAGGCCTTGGTTTCTCGATTTCAATATAATCAGTAACAGGGGAGATGTTTAAATCACCATTGCCATTCACAATTTCTATATTTTTTTCATCATTCATTGTAACCACCACCATTAACAATATTTAAGCTTATAATAGCATAATAAAGCAAACAATGTCAATCTAAAGTAGACAGGTTTTATTTTATTTTTAAAGTTTGTCTATAATTTTTTTGTAAACATTTTCTAAAACCCATTTTTCATTTACAACAGTTTCTATATCATTTATATCAATCCATTTAACTCCACTATTTTCATCAGCTTTAATTTTTAGTAATTCATTTTCATCAACTTCTAAAAGATATGTTAAATTTAAATGCACATGAGAAGGCACATAATTGCCTCTTTTTACATGTCCATTAACACATATAATTTCTAAAGAAAATATATCATTCTTTAGAATTTTTAAATTCTCAACACCAGTTTCTTCTTTTAATTCGCGTACAGCTGTTTCTAATAAATCAGATTCTCCATCAGCATGTCCACCAGTCCATGCCCATGACTTGTATATATTGTGATATATCATTAACACTTTTGTTCTATTTTTGTTCACAGCCCAAGAAGAAGCAGTGAAGTGACCAAATTCATTTTTTCGTGTTAAAACATCATCAAATTTATTTATATATTGCAACATTACATGTTTATCATTAGCCTCTTGCTCATTATAAGGTATATATTGTTCTATTTGTTCTTTTAAATTCAAAATATCATTTCTCATGTTATTACCTCACCTTCGATTTTCAAAATTTCCTATGTTTTTTATATTTTTACACTCTTTTTTACCATATTATAAATCCACCTTTACATTTTTTTCTTTTTATTTCGTTTGTGTTTATTGTAACATAAACAATAAAAAATTTATATAAATCAGACACAACTTTTTCAAGTTTTGTTAGAAATCTGATAGAAAAATTAATCGTATTTTTAATCAGAAGTTATTCTTATAAAATCCTCTGCTTCTCTATACTTTATTGTTATAATTATTATTGTTATAGTTTGGTCGTAAATTTTCCGTGTCCTGAGTCGTAGATTTTACAATTCGGGAGTCGTAATTTTTACGAATCACTTTTGTTAATTCTTCATCATGTTCTATTTTCCAACATAAATTAGGTTTGGTTTATTTGCACCTTGCTTTTTCTCGTGTATCAACTTACATTCATTTAATTGCTTAAATGCTTTAGTTGCTGTTTTATCCGATAGATTAAGCATTTTTTGTACTTCTTTTCTAGTAAATATAAGAAAAACATTACCATTTTCATCTATCCAGTTATTTTTAGCTGATAAGGTTAACCTATTTAATAGAAATCCATAGAGAATTTTACTATCTGAATTTAATTTATCTCTATAATTTTTGTTAAAGAATAATTCCATAGGTATTTGATAATATAAATGCTCAAAACATTCGTGAGCTTTGTATGGTATAAATTCAATTTACTATTACTAATTTAACATAATTTTTTATACTTGGCAAGGGAAACTATTGGATATTTTTATTTTTTTATTGCCCAAAAAACTATTAATATGATAGAATTACCAAGGTAATATTTTTGCTACAAGGAAAGGATGGGGCTTGTGAAAATATTAACATGGAATGTAAATGGATATAAATCTGCGTATGAAAAAGGAGATTTTAAAAAAATCTTGAGTTCAGATTATGATATAATATGTTTGCAAGAAGAATAGATTATTTCTTTGTTAGTAAGTCTATGCAAGAGAACATAAAAAACGTTAAAATATACAAAGATATATATGGTTCTGATCATGTTCCAATGGAAATTAATATAAAGGAGACAAAAAGATGAGTAACGATGTTGAAATAGAAATCAAAATAAAAATAAACGAAGAGAAATTTAACGAATTAAAAAAATTCTTTAATTCAAATGCTACATTTGTAAAGGAAGTTGAACAAAAAGATGAATATTTTACAAGCAAATTTGAGGATTTTACAAAGGAAAAATATCCCTACAAGTGGCTAAGCATAAGAGAACGTGGAGAAAAGAAAATATTAAATTATAAACATTTTTATCCTGAAAAAGAAGAGATACATTTATATTGCGATGAATATGAAGTAAATATTGATGACATAGATAGAATGAAGAAGATATTTAATGAATTGAATATAATTTCGTTTGCTTTGATACATAAAAATAGAAATATATACATGTACAAAAATGATAAGTATGAAATAGCATTGGATAAGGTAGAGAATTTAGGATATTTCATTGAAATAGAAGTTAAAAAAATAGAGCTGGATATTGAGGAAGAAAGAAAGCTACTTGATGATGAAGCAAAAAAATTAAACCTTAACCTTGATGATGTCGATCAAAGAGGATATCCATTTTATTTCATAAGGAATCAAGATTGATTCTTTATGAAATATTTTTCTATAAATTTTTTAGCTGGAAAAGAGATAAAATTGATATAAGCTAGTTGTGGGCCTATAGAAAATTTTGTGTAAATCGGATTTTCTTCCGATTGATAACTTAAAAAAATTAAATATTTTATTATTAACATTATTTTAATAATATTTTTCTAATAAATCAATACTTTAGAAAAAGTTGTGTGAGTTTTGTTAATTGTAGGTGAAAAATGGTCCAACTTATAATTAAAATTTTTAGATGACATAATAATTCGAACAACCTCTTAACTGATAAAATAAAAATTTATTATAAGTGTCAATGCTTGATTTATCAATACAGTTTAGTATTGATTTGCTGATTTCTAAATCTAACTTGTGCCTCATTTGTTTGTCGTATATACTCATCTAGTAATCGTTCTTGTTCTGGAGTTAAGGCTTGACCGGTTTTTCTGCATAACTTGTAATCCTTTTATTTCCATTAACCTTTTCATATCTTGTGTTGCACTTTGGCTTTCCTGTGTAGTTACCTTGCCTTCTGATATACTTGATTTTACATCACCAATTGAAATACCTTTTGATTGTTTTATAGTACCTTGTTGAATTTCTGGTGTAGGACTATCAGATGCATATATCTCTGCTGGAGTTGGAGGATAAGATGGTCTATTTCCATTTGCTCTATTATTTCTTGCTCTTTGCCTTAAATCATACATATATGAATTTTCATCTTTGAAATCTGCCTGCATTTGTTTTAACTTATATTCTATATCTGGAATATTTGTAAATTCTTCTAAATAATTTCTTCCTTCTGGATTTAATTTTCTGCTTTCTGTAAGTAATTGAGCAACTTTTAATAATCTTGCCATCGCAGATACTTGTTTCTGTGAGTATTGTACTTTAAAATCTTCGTCATCAGGTCTTCCTATCCATTTGCCATCTAAATCTACTATAAGCATTCTATTCATACCATTTGTTTCAACTATCTCTTGTAACCTTTTCATATCCATTACATCATCATTTGCCCTTTTTTCATACTGATATTCTTCCTCAGTATCATCATATGCTTGTATAAATCCTTTTACAAATTTCATTTTTTGACTATCTGTTTTTCCAGATTGATGATTATCTTGTTGTATTTTATCATCTTCAGCAATTTCGTGCTGACTATTTTGTATAGTTAATTCATTAATTCTTGTTTTTAAATTATTAAATATAACATTATGTGCTAACGCATCCCTTTTATTAGTGTCATCATTAGTAGTAAGTCTTGATTGGAATGTTTCTATTTCTCTTAAAGTTTGCTCTCTAAGTTCTGGACTTAAATTACCATTACCTTGAGCCATAACTTTTTCAACTTTTCTTTCATAACATTTAGCAAAAAACTCATCTAATTTTAACATTATATTCTCATCAAAAGGTTTATTATTTAATAAATCATCAAAGTCCATAAATATACATTTCATTGGTGGATATTTTTGAGGATCTAGTCCCCATACATCTTGGACTATATTAGCATATTCTTGGTCAAATTGTTTAAAAACATCAACAGAAGAAATATATTCTGCTCTAAAAGTGTTCTCTTTCCCTAATAAAGATTTTAATATTGGTCCATATCCAGTAAATGAGCGATAACCACTTAAATAGTTATATACATTTACATAGTTTCCTGAAACTGAAGCTCTGCCATTTTCATCTTGTAACGGCCATGTATCATGAATATCATTGCTATTAGTTAGTTCTAATGCTTCTGTTTCATTTAATAGCTCATCTATCCAACCAAATCTAGCATCATAATCATAAGTTACTCTTGAGTCACGTACACCTGTTTTTATTACACTAGAATATTCTTCTAACTCAAAATCTTTAAGACTTTTTATTTGACTTGCATATTTTCCATTTTCAAATTTTGATAAAGCATTAATTAGTTTTTTATACATTTCATCTTGTTCTCTACCCTTTCCAAGTGGTGCTTTAAATCCATTATTAAATAGTGATTTATAACAATGTCCTAATTCATGTTCTATTGTTTTCTGAACAATTTGAACATTTTTCCCTTGTAATCCTGTATGCCTTTTGGCTTTATCTCTTGCAAGAGAGTCAATTGCTCCCGTATTAACATTTAAGGTTTTATCAGCTGCTGTATATTCACCACCATTACCTTCTAATGCACATATAAAGCTTACATCCCTTAATCCTAACATCAGTCTGTTTAGTAAAAAATCTTCAAAACTATACTGGCCATTAACTGGCTTTATTATATAAGCATTACAACTATCATCCTTTGTACTTATGGTTGGAATTGCTTGTTCATACATCGCACATCTTCTAGCTATATCAGTTTTTATAAAGTTTCTATATTTTTTATTTTCTTCTCCAGTTAATCCAACAACTTCTGCCCATATATTAATGAAATCATTAATTTTACCTTTGTTCATAACTTTCTCCTCAACAACTATTTCTTAAATAATCTTGCAATTTTATTTAACAATTTTTGTATAAAGTTTGGTTTCTTATATTCAATAACAGATAATTCTTCTGTATGTACAAATTCTTGTTTTTCTTCTGGTCTTTTCTTAAATAAATTATCTGGGTTATATTTCTCTAAAAGTTCTTGCTTTTCTTTCTCATTCATAGAAAGCTCATCTAAAATTTCCTGCTTTTCTTCTAATGTATCACACCAATAATTAAGATTAAGAATCGCTAACAATACTATTGTTTCTCTTTTTAAATTTTGTTGTATTAATGGTGTATTTACATCTATTGTAGGTTTGTAATCAACCATTTTTTCTTCTTTGAAAAAAGCTCTTACCTTTTCTGGTACTTTATCTCTATATTTATCTTCTAATAAATTTAATATTTCATCTATTTCTGCATACGCCAACATATTATCTATCAACATATGTATTCTTCCTCCAATGCATTCATTTAATAATTCTTTATTATTTATACCATTACTGAACATAAAAGTCAATGATTGTACGTTAAACTTCACGCATATTTTATGCTTTTATTTGCTATACTGATTTTGTAAATTTTTGTAGGAATAGGAGGGATATTATGACTTTGTTAGAAGCAACAAGAAAAAGAATTGATGAACTATGTAAAGTAAATAATATGAATATAAATCAACTAGCAATAGCTTCTGGAATTAATCCCTCAACTATTAGAAGTATTTTCAAAGTTATAAAAAAAGCTCCATCTTCTGATAC
>ULNQ01020412.1_pt1 | contig 18108 bp, 26 predicted proteins | sample 1951951 | NCBI WGS metagenome assembly ULNQ01 (sample SAMEA4835580, study PRJEB28245) | human gut metagenome | biome: gut microbiome; material: fecal sample | place: Denmark | collected 2008
GGTCATCTGCAGGGGTTCCAGTGTATCAGGCTGCGAATGTAGCATCGTATGGCGACTCTGTCGAGGTGTCGGGCTTTGCTTATCCGGCCTCGGCGATACCAGCCGCTGGGGGGTCCGCTTCTCCGGAGGCAGGTCTTGCTTACAGTCTTTCAGTTTCTTACACGTCGGGAGCATCCTCGACCATCACTTCTGGGGGGACTATAAGTTACAGTTCGCCTATCGATTGGGGTGAGCTTGACTCAGAGAGTGGTAAGGTGACTGCGGCCAGCCGCGGTACCACGGCCGGTGAGGCAAACACGGCTCAGGTTACGGCGACGGTAACTATTTCCGGCGTTGGCTCGGATGGTAGCATCTCGGGATCGGCGGAGGCCACGGTTACGCAGGAGGCGAATACGGCATCCTACGGGGTTCCTGTCATTGTGAAGGGTTCCTATGAGGAGTTCCCGGCCGAGGGTGCAACCAAGACGCCGTCGGAGACGACCTACACGCAGGAGGTGACTTACACTTCGGGTTCCTCTGAGGAGGTAACCAGTGGTGCCACTATCACTTATAGCATGGATAGCACGGATGGGTTCACGTTGGATAGCACGGAGACTGGTCAGGTCACTGCAGCGGCTCAGGAGCCGGGTCAGCCGACCCGTTCGGCCAATGTCACGGTTAACGTGTCTGTGAATGGGCAGTCGGCCTCGGATACCATTGTAGCTTCACAGGCTGCTGGCGCTGCGGCTGAGTAGAGATTGTTTTTCGGGAGTGTCTCATTTTAGAGGCACTCCCTTTTATTTTTCGCATTGTATGAAATATTTTTCGATTGAAGAGTGTACTCGCAGTGATACGGCTGCTGCTCATGGGGTCAGCAATCTTCCGACGGATGAGCATCGCCAGCATTTGGTCGAGATGATTGAGGAGTTGTTGGATCCTCTGCGTGAGGCTTGGGGTGCTGTTTGTGAGGAGGAGTCTTTGGGGGATCCTGCCTTGCGGGTATCTTCGGGCTATCGTAGTGATGCGCTCAACAAGTTAGTGGGCGGGAGTAGCACTTCGGCTCATAGTGTGGGTTATGCCGTGGACTTGATACCTGCCAACTCTAACATTTCACGGTTTCGTTCGTTTTGTGCTTCTTGGCTTCCGACACGGGCCTTTGATCAGTTGATTTCAGAGGATGAGAACTCCGCGGGGGTTCCGTCATGGATTCACATTGGTTACAAGGATCGTCAGGGTCAGCAGCGGGGTCAGCTGCTGCGCATGCGCGGTGGTAAGTATTTGCCTTGGTAGTGGATCATTTTTGTGTTATTATATATCCCATAAACTTTTAAAACTTAGTTGTTATGGCAAACAAATTACGCAACATGGATCGTCAGAGCTTCTATAGTCCTGTTCAGGAGCTGGATGCGATCAAGTATAACATCGGGGTTCTGGCAGAGGCTGCTGGTGTTGACTGGGCGAATCCCTCGACGAACATTATTTTCAAGGGGGCTCTGGGTGCAGCACCTGCATCCTTCACGATCAGCATCAACGAGGCCACCGTTCCTTCGATTGACGGTGTAGCGCAGTATATCATGGAGCAGGAGGGTGACGCTCCCGCAGCTGTGGAGTTCACCGCGACGGCAGATGGTTACAACAGCATCACGGCGTCGATTGTTCCTATGGGTGTAAATATGGAGGTGATCCTTCCGTGGGTAGTCTCGGCTGAGTAGTTTTTGTCTTCGTCATGGGTTTTTCGCATTTAAATAAGTTAGAGACTACCCACGTCAGTCAGTTCAGGGTGGTGGACTCTGTCACTCGAGGTGACGGGGTTCACATCCCGATCATAGAGGGTGCGGCATCTCGTTCTGATGTAAAGAGTCAGAAGGGGTACCGTTACAAGCGTGGTTTCTGGGAGCAGGTGATAGGGAATCCCACTCTCCAGCAGCGCATCTCTGAGCGTGACATGCTGGGGATGATCGAGCACCCGCTTGACGACTCGGACTACATGCGGACACCCTTAGACAAGGCGTCTCATGTGGTGTTGAAGGCTTGGATGAATGAGGACACGCACGATCCGTGGATTCAGTGTGGGTTGCTCAACAATCCTGCGGGGAATGCGATCAAGGCACTTATTGACGTGGGGTTCAAGCCGGGCTGTAGCACGCGTGCTTTAGCGGGCGAGTGTTTACAGGATTCCGTATCGCCGTATTGGGACGCAAATAACTTTGTCGTACTGACATGGGATCTGGTTAGATCTCCGAATTTTGAGGATATCCGCTTAGACAAGGTATCAGATTCACTTATGGAGTTGCCTGTTTTCAAGGAGACTATGCAGATGTATCAGTTACGAGACTCTGTAGACGAGTGTTATGATAAAGCCAAGTTAGCAAAGGATATGCAGCAGGTGGCGGATCACCTGCGGTCGATAGCTGAACGGCTGATGCGATCATAGGTGTTAGACTGTTGTTTTACTTTTTGTATAAACTTTAACTTTTATTTTTTGATATGAGTGACATTCTTAGTCAGGAGATGAGTCGTGTGACTGACTCCATTGAAAAGGCACAGAAGTCTTCGCTGGTAGGTAAGCATCTTGCTACCGCACAGGAGAAGGCAGGTTTTAACGGCATGCACGAGCTTGGTGTGCAGGCTGGTATTCTGAACAACTTCGCCAAGAAGGTTGCGGACAGCATTGACGCTCCGGCAGCCTATGGTGATCGTGTAAACATGCAGGGTGACTACGGTCCGTACATTCCGGAGGTTCTCTTCGTTGTGTCCGCATGGTATCCCGATTTCCCGCTGCGTGAGCTTGTTTCGGTGCAGGACATGAATCAGGATCTGGCCTACATGTTCTTCTCGAAGCTGGTAACCGGCACGAACAAGGCTCCCACCATCGTAGGTCAGATGGTCGAGACTCCCACCGGTATGCGTACTATCAACGGGTACTATCCCACTGGTGAGATTTTCGGGGAGACTCTTCCGGCAGAGCAGGTTGAGGTTTCGGCCGCCGGTCTGGATGCCATCACTGCATACTATGCACTGAATGTATCGGGCGACTATCTCAAGAAGTTCAAGCTGGACATCTGTCTGAACAACGCTGTGGTTAGTTCGCTGATTGCACAGACCGTATCGGGCAACAAGATTCTGCTCGTGACTGGTGCTACGGCTACGTCCAATGGTTCGTACATGGACATCAACTCCGGTGCGATCTTCATTGCTGCGGCCGACATACCCGGGTTCTCTGCAGGTAACGCATACTGCATCAATGCGAACTACGTATGGAATCTCGACTACGCCATTCCGGAGAACATACCGAAGGTTAAGGAGGAGATCGAGAAGCTGGAGATGCGTGCCATACCTCGTGCTATCGGCATGGAGTGGACGATCTTCGCTGAGGCTCTCCGCAAGAGTCAGTTCCAGAAGTCGTTCCGTGATGAGAACACCCGTCGTGTTCTGAACCTGCTCTATCAGTATCAGGTTCGTTACATTCTGGATGACATGTGGACCTACTCGACGGCTACGCCCGGCACCATTTCGATACCTCAGAGCACCTCGATCTCGCTGGATGTTCAGGCGGCAAACGTTGCACAGCAGCTGAACCGTTACTCGACCCAGATTGAGATCACCACTGGTATCATCGAGGGTAACATTCTGGTTGTCGGCAAGAACATGAAGGCGTTCTTCGAGTCTCTGCCCAACACGTGGTTCACGCCGGTTACGGAGCCGTGTCCGTTCTCTACGGCCCGCAAGATCGGAAAGTTCAGTAAGTACACCGTATTCTACGATCCCTATCGTCACGACGACGAGGCGTTCATGACGTTCAAGGATCCCGATCGTTGGTGGGTTGCAGCCTACTACATGGGTATGTTCCTGCCTATCACGCCGACGGACGTAGTCACCATCGGGGTTAAGTCGACGCAGTCGATGGTTTCGATGGAGGCGTACAAGTACTGGCGTCCGGATGCAGTGATCAAGCTGACCGCGGCTTACGTTTAAGAATAAAGCAGGAATTCTCCTGTCTTTAGGTAGGGGATGATAGCATTACCCACGGAGCGTGGGGAAGTCAAGCCTGTGGACTGCCCAACAGTGGATGCCCGGCCTTGTGTCCTAAAAAGCTGTGGCAGGAAGAAGCAGGAAAAGAGAGGAGGTATTGGTATCTCCGAAGCTCATGCCTTTAGGTGTGAGTAGCTCACTGAATAGCCTTGGCAGATGATTTGTATGTTTAACGAGCGAGTGTCTGTTGGCACTCGCTTTTTTACTCAATTCAGTTATGAGAACGATACCACAAGAGTTGTATGATTATTTAGCCGATATGCTCATTGAGCATACGGACGAATCCACGGAGTATTCTGGGACCGTAGACTATGAGGTAGGCTCTGATCTGTACGTTGTCACCCTCAGATGTAGTCTGGAGCTGAGTTCGCGTCCCGGTTACTCTCATCCACGGGAGCCGTGGAAGCAGGAGGCAGCCTCGTTGGATTACTTCAGTATCCGTTCTGTGACGGTCACGTTGATCACGGCGAGCGAGGCTGAGTATGATCTCAGTTCCGATTTTTCAGAGGAGACTCTCAAGGAGAGTATTAAAGAGGCTCTGGAGTTATAGCCTGTTGTGCTCGGATGGTGGAACTGGTATACACGCCGGACTTACTGTTATCTAACGTTTTTCCATCCCTTCATCATGAAGAAAAGTAAAGTTTCAGATGAGCAGCTTACCACTGCTGTTATGGGAAGTACTTCGTATGCGGAGGCATTACGCAAATTAGGTTTAAAGCCTGCGGGGAGTAACTATGCGACAATCCAACAACGTGCAAAAGCTTTAGGGTTGTCTCTTTCGCACATGCGAGGTCGAGGTTGGAATACGGGGGAGAGGTTTTGCCCCTTCCATCGGGAGGCACGTCCTCTGGATTCTATCCTCGTAGAGCACTCAACTTATAAGAATATGTATGCACTTAAGTGTCGGATACTTCGCGAACAGTTAAAGCCTCATATGTGCGAGAGTTGTGGAGCGACTCTTTGGTTAGGGGCGCCTATACCGTTGGAGCTTCATCACATTAACGGGGTACGGGATGACTTGAGATTAGAAAATTTACAGCTCTTGTGTCCCAATTGCCATACGTTCACTGAGAATTACAGGGGACGGGGTATCGAGAAGTTTTAGTAATGCTTCTGTGTTGGTACAGTGCTGGAATTGGCATACAGAACGCACTTAAAATGCGTTGCCCCTTGCGGGATTGAGGGTTCGAATCCCTTCTGTACCACCTGTGGTCAGCATGACCTTGCGGGTTTGTAATAGTTGGAGTAAAATTTGGAAATTTCTGATTAAACTTTTATATTTGTGACGTCACCAGATGACTTATAGGGTGCCGTACATCCGAATTAAAGCCTGTGGAGAGTCCTCCTGTGGACGACCGTTCGAGCAATCAAGCCTAAGAAGCAGTGGCCCGATGAAGCAGGAAGAGAAGATCAGCAGTTTTGTTTAGATTTTCTTATACGGTTGTGCGGGTTCGATTCCCGCTCTGAGTACAAGATCACCAGATGGTGGTCTTTTTTTTTCTCATTTCTTTTGCATTTATCATCTCTTTTATCTACTTTTGCATAAACATTAATAGCAACCGTAATATGGAGACTTCAACTATCTTAAACAAATAAAGGGAGGTTGTTATGATACATGGTTTGTCACGGGCACAGCTGGAGCAGCTTCAGTCTGTACTAAAGAGTCAGCTTGAGGAGTTCTTTCACTCTGGGGAGCACTCGTCATATGAGGAGTTCCTCCAGAAGTCGAGTTCTCTACGTCGGCAGTTAGAGAGGGTTAATCGCACCTTAAGTTTGACGCAGGAGCCTCAGATGTCACCGCTTCCGACGCATGGTGAATTGTTCACTTTCAAAGAGTTTGTCGATGCATGCCGGTCAGGTGCTTTTATCGACACCGACGGCTCTGGGTTGTATGCGACAGAGGACAAGGTAAGTGACATTGCCATCTACCCGTCAGACGTTTTGTCAGGCGAGGTACGTTCAGACTTTACACACGTAGTATGGTTCAACTGTTAGGTTTCATGTCACAGGTAGATATATTTATTCAGGAGAGGGTGCCACTCACGCAATAAATTTATATTCGCATGGAGGGATACTGTACTTTAAATTCGGATGCCTCGGTTAAGGGCGACGTTGGAGGTTATGCTATCTGGATAGTCTCGGACGCCGGACGCCTGCGTCGTTATGGTAGGTTTAGGACCCCTGTCTCGGACGCGAACCTTGCAGAGATGATGGCGGTGGTCAATGGCTTGCACTTGGTGCTCTCTGCAGGGCTTCCGGTGCAGACTATGGTCGTTAATACCGACAATGCGACGTGCAGGTCGGTAATAAACAAAAAAGGCTCTTATCGGTCTCAAAATCGCGCACTGCAGGAGATGGCGGATATTCTTTGGAGTATGTGTCAGGGATTTCCCACGATTTATGCAAAACCGATCAAAGGTCATACGAGGCATACCTCCGCACGTCATGTAGTCAACCGTTGGTGTGATGAGTACGCTCGCAGAGGACGTTTAGGTTTGTAGTTAATCTTTTAATACATTTAAGGTCATGGATTTCATAGGGAAGAAGGTAATAGTGCGCGGTGATCGTAGCGGTGTATTTTTCGGCACGCTTAAGGAGAAGAACGGGCAGGAGGTTGTCTTGAGTGGCTGTCGTCGAATATGGTACTGGGATGGGGCTGCCAGCATATCGCAGTTGGCTGTAGACGGGACTAGTAAGCCTACAGAATGTAAATTTACGGTAGCTGTTGACGAGATTGGAATACTTGACGCTATTGAGATCATTCCCTGCACGCTCAAGGCTATCGAATCTATAGAGGGAGTACACGTATGGAAGCTGTAGTATCTGAATTTCTGACTGGTCACTCTGGCTGTGGGTATGGTCATGGCTATGGCCGCGGCCGAGGCTCTGGTTCTGGCACTGGTGATGGTTTTAATTCTGGCTCTGGGTATGGTTATGGCTCAGGTCGAGGCTCTGGCGATGGTTCTGGCTATGGCTCTGGCTATGGTTCTGGTTATGGTCTTGGTCGAGGCTCTGGCTATGACTCTGGCGATGGTTCTGGCGATGGCATACAGGCTGTCTCGAAGCGCCCTGTCTACCAAATAGACGGTGTGCCGACAATTCTGAATCACATTCATGGAAATATCGCGGAGGGCTTCATCCTGCAGTCCGACCTCACGCTCACTCCGTGTTATGTCGTCAAGGAGAATGGTGTGTTTGCTCATGGGGCGACTATGTATGAGGCGTTCGATGCCTTGCAGGAGAAGTTGTATGATGACAGCACTGAGGAGGAGCGTCTCACAGCGTTCAAGAAGCACTTTCCTGTCTTCGACAAAAAGTATCCGGCTCAGGAGTTTTTCACATGGCACCATGTCCTTACGGGGTCTTGTAAAGCTGGACGTGAGGCTTTCTGTCGGGATAGGGGTATTGATTTAGATAAGGACAGGTATACCGTATATGAATTCATTCTCAAGACGCTGGATTCTTATGGTGGTGACATCATTAAGAGACTGATTGAGTAGGGTGTTATGGACAGGTTGTACTTTGTTTGTAGCACCAATGGTCTTTAGTATTATGAGTATGACAGTTTCACAGTTGCTGGTGGTGTTGACTCATCTCTCTGAGCATGGGCATGCTGAGGATGAGGTTCGTGTTCCTGTGTACGAGCAGGGTTGCATGCTGGGACGCCGTCCCAGCAGTAGTGTTGTTTCAGTTTCTCCGGGGGTTGATTGGGATTCTGGTGTTGTCTTTCTCAATACGGAGGATACTCTGATAAAATCTTAGTTTTATGAGGAGTTTTCGTGCATTGCGATTATTGCAGGAGTTGAGTCGGGGTGTGACGCCTGCGGGGAGTGGGACTACGGGCAAGATGGCCTTGTTGCACGGGAGGAGATTTATTGGGGTTGAGAAGGTTGCTGCATATTTTGACATCTCAGTCAAACGCATAGAAGATAGTATCTTTTCACGGCTTTTATAGGTATTTAATTATGGCTGATTCAGTTCTTGTAGTACGCAGGCACGTAGACAGTTGGCAGGTTATGTCCTGCTATTTAGAGGAGCGTCACTCTTTGGAGGAGTGTCAGGCTGCTGCGCTTAGGAGGAACTCTGAAGCGGAGGCGGAGCGTTGCGGGGTCATATATACAGTTCACTTAATTCCGGAGGATATAGTGTCGGCAGTCAGGTTCTTGATACAAGATAGAGCCGTTGATAGAAGTGGTCTTTCGAAGGAGGTTTCACAGCTAACTGCGGAGGTGTCAGACTTGCTGGATACTGTTCGTCAGCTCCAGCAGTCGGTAGAATCACGTTTATCCAAGGAGGATGTAGAAGATTAATTTTAACGATAGATATGGTCTCACCGACGCAGTACTGTTGGGGCGAAAGACGGTCACACGGAGGCTGGAGTTCACGGCTGATGAGCAGATACGGGTGCGGTCGTTGCTTGCATCTGGGTGTAGCATCACCTGCAATGGGTCCGCAGTACAGGTGGGGTATGAGGGTCAGCCACCGGTGTTTGAGAAGCGCCTACACTATCAGGTTGGGGAGGTCTTAGCTGTGGCGGAGTGCTACCGCAGGATTGCAGAGGGAGTTGACGATCTTTCGAGGTATATGTGGCGGTTGTCGCTTGACTTAGGGGTATCTGTAGAGGATTTACCCTTCTTTGCTGGGTGGCGCAACAAGTTGTTTGTGCGGGCGTCCGACTCTTTTGCTCAGGAGTGCTCTGTTGAGGACTTGGTTCTTTACGTTACGCAGGATCTCTACATGGACTATCTCTGTAGTCTGGAGGGTCTCGGGTCGTCACCACTTCCAGAGCCTGGGGTATTTTACAAGGGTATTCAGCTGGTGCCTGTCTTCAAGAAGGCTACGGGATCCACGTTTGCTCTCTTGGCTCGCAGACATACTCTATCTCTGTTGTTGGGGACAGGTTCTACGGCCAACTTGCTATGGGACCCGAAAGCCAACCTATTCAAGTTTGCTGTATCTTTCGACCTTGAAGTGAGTGTTCTATATCCAGAATCCACGCTTCTCGGCATATCCATTCCTTAGTTATGAAGGCATCGTCTTGGGTTAGGTCTTTTCTGAGTGGCAGGGAGTGGACGGCTCCGGCCACGATTGTGTCTTTCGCCTAGGAGTCGGAGCTGTTTCCGTCTGTAGATGGTGCGCGCTCCTTTGTGTATCGGGGGCTTCGGCAGCTTTTGTCGTCGGGGGTTGTTGTCAAGGACTTCAGGGGGCACTATCGGTTGGTGCAGGATTGTGGAGGGCTTTCAGCCGCGGAGTGGGCTACTTGCTGGATGGCAGTTCGTTACGCTGTTGGGGGTCAGAGTATCTCTACGTCGTCGTTGCCATTCGAGCTTTTGTCTGCATACTGGCGACGCTGGTCTGTAGACGAGAAAGCTCGGCTGTTGTCCATCTTGAATGATCACCTTGACTCGATGCAACGTCTCACGGGCGAGTCGGAGGTTTACTTTGGTGATCGCATTGTTGATCATAAGCAGTGGGAATTGTTCCGTCGCACACTGGATTCAGGTCAGCATGTTGAGGTTTCTCTCACGTCTGGGAAGGTGTTGTCTTGTGTTGAGTATGATGGGGATTATTATCCGATCTCTGGAGATTTACCATGGTGGACTGGGCAAGGCTTCCCATGCCTTAGGAAGGGCATTATTGTCGGTGGTGGTGTGCAGGTATAGTATTTTATAGATGGTCATGTCACAGATAAGGAAGTCAGAGGTATCATATCGTTCCCGTGCTGATATGTGTTGTTCTTGTGTTCATGTCACGCGGTCACAGGAGGAGTCGGGGCGTTATGTCTACAGTTGCTTATTGCATAATTTTAGGGTCAGGGCACAGGCGGTGTGTCCGTCCTATAGGATGCGTCCGTCGGACCAGACCACGGTTGATTCCTATCCCACTTTATTTTGAGCATCATGAGTGTTACTAAAACTACAGCGTTTTCATCCAAGGAGGAGGAGTTGTTGCAGGAGCTGCACAGGTACAAGGTAGCCTACGCGGAGGCGTCGTCTAGGGCGGACATTGCGAGTACCATAATCCAGAAGCAGCGAGAGGAGCTCTCCGCACTGCGGGCTAACCAGCAGGGTCTTTTGCACCTGCTCTCTCTCCATTTCCCGTTCCAGTTCATTGTCAATGACACGTTGTTTCTTTTCAAGTGTGAGGGGGATCCGGTGGAGTCTCGCCCGAGTGAGGGTATTTTCGTACAGCACACTTACACCATCGAGAAGGATGTGTTCGAGACACGGGGGTTACCGGAGCGTCAGGTTTGTACTGTTTTGGCTTCTTTGATGGATGGATTATCTAAAGAGATTGCCACGGAGTTTCTGCTCTCGGTCTTTTCGACATGGGAGAGTTTGTAGACAGTCTGAGTTTTAAAGTGAGGCTTCGGTCTCACTTTTTTATTTTCCACGTTAATATAGCATATTAATCTACTACTATATGGACGCATCTGTTACAGGGTTGTTGTTACGCTTCCGACGTAAGTCACTGCATGGTTTGTTGGTGAGTGCATCGGGACATGTTTTGTCTGACGATGAGGCACGAGCCTATCTGCACTGGTTAGCCGAGCATGGGTACTCATATCTCTCGGATGCGCCAGACTTTGATGATGTGCGTTATACTATCTTATAGGGTATGGATATTTCGTTTTTTCATTCGAGGTCGGCGTTTGAGTTTCTCGGTCGTCGTGCAGTTTTGACGGGGGATATTATAACTCCGGATGGTGATGTTTTAAGGGCTGGGGAAGAGGTTTTGATTTCAGGTGTAGGTGAGGGTTTCACAGTCATCACCTCATCTGGCGTCATCGTCGAGTCGGTTCCGGCATCATGTCTTACTGTGATTGGGAGTTCTTTTGAGTGGGATCATCTGATGCACGGCATTTTGGAGCAGGAGTATTGCACTTCGGGTACTTCTCACATTGAGGCGTCCTTATTATTGGGTGGGCATGCAGTGTCTTCTGAAGTCTTGCACACATCATTCAGGGATGGGTGGGGTTTGGCTTGCGCTCACATACTCTCGTGGCGTCCTGCGTACTCGGATTCCCACTTCGAGTTATCGGAGCAGCCACAGGCTGTTTTGTTGAAATGTTCGCATCCCGACATCGATGGTGTGTTTATAGTGTCGGGGTGGGCTACACGCGGCTCGGCTTCGGATGTGAGGTATGAGTTCAGTGCAGGTGTTGTCGCCGGTTGTACCATATTAGGTTGGCGTCCAGATTATGAGTAGGGAAGATTTTTCAAAGTTCTCACGGTTAGTCAGGCTTGGGTAGAGTGCGCGTGTGTTATGGTTCGATTCTTGCAGTTCCGGTATGCGGGTCGGTGCTCGATGCCTTGTATAGTCTGTTATGCACGGTAGCCGAGACATTTCCCGAGGTTTTATCTTTAGCGCATTAGTGAATATGGATACATTGTTTGGTTTACGAGCTGCTCTTCAGGGGGCTCCTATTTGCACGGTTTCTGGTCGCAGGGCTGTGCTGTGTTATGTTGTGCTGGTTGTTCAGGGTTATGAGGAGACTCACCCGGTCATAGCCATGTCGTTTACCGATAAGGAGTCGGAGGGAAATCATGGTTTGGGGATGGTGCATTGTTACACCGTCACGGGGGAGTTAGAGGAAGGTATGAGCCATGCTTTAGATCTCCGCATGGCGGATGCGGACTATGCAACTCGTCTCGACTGCGGGGAGTACACTCCCGTGCGGATGCAGCCGTTCTACTACTGGCATGAGTTACAGTTGGATCCGGCTATGTTGCGTGCAGCACGCAAGTACGGGTACACGGGTCAGCCTTATCCTTCAGCCTTAGCTGCATGGCTTCGGGATAAGTATAAGATGTTTGTTGTAGTGACTCCCGATGCATACACCACGGGGGTCAACTGGGAGGTTCAGGTTCTGTGCTATAATCCCGAAGATCCCACGTGTTGGGATGCTGATATGACCTCTGGAGTATTTGGCGACAATGCCGAGTTTACGACGTATGAGCAAGCACTTCTTTTCGGGCTCTCACATGCCTTTAGGTTGCTTTCAGCCCATAGGAAGGTATGAGTGCAGAGTTTCGACTATATGATGCGTTGCATGGCGCACCGTTGCGGACCAAGAATGGGTTACATGCCGAGTTGGTAGGACTTCGGCTGATGGCTGTGTCTGGGGTTTATGCACCGTTGGATGTTCGTTTGTACTTTCCCGATGGTGGGAGTGTTGAGTATTCCTACACCATTAATGGTGTGCCCTTGGCTTTAGGACAGGAGTTCTCATTAGAGATAGCGGACAAGGATTGGTCTCTGCTGTCTTACTCTGGACTTTTGAGTCATGAGTTCATGTCCATTCCTGTTTTGTTTCGGGCGATCCATGCGGGTTATTCGGTCGAGGGTACCGTATCGCTCATGGACATGGTTCAGTGGGCGGAGCGTTTTTTCGGGCTGTACTTGGTTCCCACGCCGGTCAGGGATGGGGATAGGGTTGGGTGGTCCGTTCAGCTTTTGTTCAAGTCCAAGACGTCGGACAGGGATTGGGGTCCCTTGTCTACTCCGCCTTTGGGAGGAGGTATGTTTCCGTCAATGACTGGGGCCTTGCTCTACGGTCTATCTACCGCCTTTGACTTATTGTTTACCCATGACTGTTCAGCGCTTTCCTCGTTCGTTGTTGGGGAGGTTTATCGCACTCGTGATGGTCGTGAAGTCAGAATTCTGTCTATGGCTTCAGATGACCAGTCTTTGCTCTTAGCGGATGTGGAGACCTTTGTTGGTTCTGGGAAGTTTGTACATGCGAGGTACACGGGACAGGGTATTCCGGTGTCAGAGAGTGGCTCAACCGAAGAGGATGATCTGGATAGTCATTTAACTTCTTTGCTATAGTATAGGTTTATGAGTTCACAGTTGTCAGATGTTGCGAGGTTAGATCAGATGCGTCTATTGAAGCGCATGTCGTGGGCTACGTTGCAGCGTGAGGCTGCTCGTCGGCGTGGTGAGGGGTCCACAGATGCAGAGGTGGAGATGTGTGCAGCGAAGGCACGCAGGTGTCTGGAGTATGTTGCGTGTCTGAACTGGTACCTCTGTGGATTGGAGGAGGACATGGTATCCGCAGGAACATTTCGGCATAGCTTGAAGCGGGCAGTCAGGTCTGCACAGCGGATTGCTGGTCATGTGCATCAGGAGGCATGGCTCATGCTGAATGGGTACAAGCGGGGAGTAGGTCGCGTATACGACGCACGGTTGCAGAAGGTACAGGAGGCAATAGACGGTGCGGTTCTGGTAGATGATGAGTCACGCAACTATAGTATTATTTGTGCTTTGTTGCGCATAATTGATCGGTTGTCTCAAGAGCTCCACCGTCATGGATGGGATTTTTACTACACGCGGGAGCTGGAGTCTATTTCGTCATTATTGCAGCAGTTATTGTTACATGACTACGAGCTTGATTCAATCATTGAAATAGCGACGCGAGACGTATGAAGGTTCGGTGTAGTTCTCGGGAGTTGCAGTCTTTCTGACGGTTGCAGGATCAGCTTCCCAGCGACTTGGGGAGTGAGTACTCTTCACAAGAGAGGGATGCTTTACGCCTAGTACGTTTATTACAGAAAAGGTTAAGAATTAAGCGGGAATTCCCCTGTCTTTAGGCAGGAGATGATAGCTCTACCCACGGAGCATGGGGAAGTCAAGCCTGTGGACTGCCCAACAGTGGATGCCCGACCTTGTGTCCTAAAAAGCTGTGGCAGAAAGAAGCAGGAAAAGAGAGGAGGTATTGGTATCTCCGAAGCTCATGTCTTTAGGCATGAGTAGCTCACTAAGACATGGTAGAGTCACCCCTCCTTTCTAATCCCGGCACAGTTCTCGTGCTTAGTGCTTATTGCATATCGCGTTTTGCTTCATTTGCGCTCTATCATGTTGGCGCTCTCATCCTACTGGGGGCGCCTTTCTGTTGTGTTCATTATATATCCCAGAAAGCATGCAGGTGTCTTCAGACATACGGATGAGCAAGATTGAGCTCTTTCAGGCGCGGATGGCGGACATTGTTTTGTCGCGCAGTCCTTTGCGTCGGAGTGCGTTAGTTTGCATTCAGCAGACGGAGTTTGACATTTATCAGGATGGTTCCTCGATGGAGTTGCTCAGGGTGTTAAAGACCTGCATTGTGCGCAAGGCGCCGGATCTGTATTACGTTCAGGAGGGTTTTGGTGATGCGTTGTTGGTAGAGGATGTTGGGTCGTTGCCGTGGGTTGTGACGATGACGTGTTTGGGTCTGCCGCGATTGTTGATGACGGATGATCAGATTATAGTTGACGGGAAGGTTTACACGGTGAGTGCGGTTAAGCCTACCAATCGTGAGACGCAGGGTTTGCTGGAGTGTGCGGTATATCCGGAGCGTGTGGACAGTGTTGATCCTTTAGCTTTGTATGGTGTGTCCTTTTCGGATGGGTTGAAGGGTTTGACGTTGGAGGAGAGCTACGGTCGGGAGGTTGTGGTTCGAGTTTTGTGGGGAGGTTGTCCTGTTGCGATGTCATGGGATGGGCAGCAGTGGCAGCCGTTTGCGGAGGTGAGTCGTCAGCTTGTTCCGAGTGGGGTCACGAGGTTCTGGGTTCGGGATGCGTGTGGAGAGGTGAGTTCGTTGCAGCTTGGTGGGTATAATATTCCGCTTGTAGGTTTTTCGGATTCTGGGTACAGTGCACGTGAGTCGAGTGTGGGTGGTGGTGCTTTTCTGTTTCCGAGTACGGAGTATGTGTATGGATAATTAGTTGGCTATGGCGTTGAGTATAAAGGATAAGTTGTTTGCGCGGTATCCGATTCCGCGGGTGCTGAGCATCTGGGGTGGTGATGGTGTGAGCACGTTTGCGGTTTCGGATTTGGATGCTTTGGTTGAGACGTGTGTGGATGAGTTGCGTGCGGACTTGTACGTCACGGAGTACATCACGCTCACGGGTATGAGTACGGGGGTTGATCCGGATGTGTTTGCTGTGGTTAATGCTCGCATCATAGGAGGGAACTTTCAGGGCAACACGAGTGTCAGGGTTCAGTTGGACAGGGCGTCTAATACGGTTCTGTGTCGTTACACTCCGGCGCGGGCGACGGTTCGTCGGTATCTGCGTGTTTCGGATTTAGACACGTTGCGGGGTGCGCAGCTTCAGTATTTTCTGGTGTACACGCTGTGGCGCATGGCGACGACGGAGTTGGCTATGTTGCGTGCGGTGACGTTGTCGACGGATGCGGGGTCGATCAACTTGGACACGTTGGCGACGTTTGCGGAGTCATGTTCGTCGGAGTATGAGAGGATGAAGGAGGATATTCATCTTTACACGACAGGTATTTAGGTCTAAAATAGCGATAGTATGTCATATTACAAGTTTTTGGTTGAGGACGAGTCGTCCTCGGCTGTGCGCAAGGGTCGAATTGGGAAGCGCATCTCGAAGGGTCTGGCTCACTATCACATGCATCACACGTCGGAGTCTGGTGCGGAGTCGAGTATAGCGGCCTACAAGGAGAAGAAGGCAGGGGATTCTATGGGTGTTCGTCGTGTGGCACGCGGGGGGCGTCAGGTGATGGATTCTGGGGACACGTTGTCTCGTTTGCAGGATTTGTTTGCGGGGACGTCGTATTCGGTGGAGCAGGACGGGTCGATGTTCTGGGTTCCTCTGGGGACGACGGAGGTGGGTGGTCATAAGTACACGCACACGTTGCAGCTGCTCACGAAGAATGACGGGGAGTGGATATACAGTGCTCGCATTATTATTTCGGACGAGGATGATAATACGGTAGGTATTGTGGTGGCTCCGGTGGTATACTTTGACGCTGCGCCGCACAAGGCGTTCTCGAAGGACGTGCTGAAGTTTCTGGACTCGTATTGGGGTCTTGTTCAGGGTGTAGAGCTTGAGCAGCTGGAGCAGGTGTTGACGGTACCGGCGCTTGGGGGTTGGGTTGACGTGTACCTGTTTGACGAGGATGATGATGCCGACGATGAGTCGGAGGAGTAGCAGAGGTATCATTCACACGTATGTTCATACTTCAGTACGAGAGTGCGGTTGTGGCATGGTTGACAGAGGCGATTCCGTCGCTGGTTCAGGCCATTTACACGGAGGATGTTGATCGTCTGACGGGGTCGTCGGACGTGATACGTTATCCGTCGGTGATTTTCTGGCGTGACTCGGCGGAGCAGACGTTACCGCAGGCGTATGACATTTATGATCCGGATGCAGGGGTTACGGATGTGTTATCGCGTGGGCGGTTTTTCACGTTGCCGTTGAAATACACGGCGCGTCTTGTTTGTGAGAAGCAGTCGGATGCGTGGAAGTATCTGCGTGTGTTACGTAATTGGTGGGCCGATCACAGTTACGTATTCGTCCGGCTGCCGGACTATTCCGCGGACTTCGTTTTGAAGGTGGGGTTGAAGCTGTTGGGGATGCATGTGTTGTCTGAGCGGGATAACTTGGACAGGAAGGGCGCCCAGCGTATAGTTGAGTTCTCATGGTTTTCGCAGCTTGCGGTAGATGTGTTCTCAGGTGGGTATCCGGCGTGGGGGTCGTACACGCTGTGTGTTGTAGCGAAGGATTCGGTTTTGGAGGAGCATGTGACTATGGTTCCGGCGGGGGGTTCATGCCCTTTGTCGGATGTCACGGTAGCGGTGCAGCCTTTGGAGGGCGATTGAGGTAGATATACATAAACTTGGGGCTGTTTTCGAAATAATTACTATCTTTGTAAGCGGAATGAGAAAGATTAATAGAACATACAAGTTCAGATTGTACCCGAACACGGCGCAAGCTGATTTGCTGGCAAGGCATTTCGGTTGCGCTCGGTTTGTGTACAACTACTTTCTCAGTCAGCGCAAGGAACAATATAAGCTCACCGGTAAGAGTGATAACTACTATGCGCAGGCTAAAGCACTTACCGCATTGAAGAAGCAGGAAGCAACAGCATGGCTTAAAGATGTCAATTCCCAAACTTTGCTGTTCGCTATCCGCAGCCTTGAAGTAGCCTATACCAATTTCTTTCAGAAGCGTGCGAAGTTCCCGAACTTCAAATCCAAGCACTCAAAAAATAGTTTTACTGTTCCTCAATTTGCATCTATCGCAGGTGGCAGGCTTTTCATACTCAAGTTCAAGGGAGGCATCAAGTGCCGTGTGCATCGTGAGATAAAAGGCAAAATCGGTAAGGTAACTATTTCCAAGACACCAAGCGGCAAGTATTTCGTTTCTGTATTTACAGAAGAGGAATACGTAGCTCCACTTGAAAAGACTGATAAGTTTGTTGGTGTGGATATGGGCTTGAAAGACTTGCTTATCACTTCTGAGGGAGAAACTTTTAAGAATAACCGATACACAAGAAGATACGAGTGCAAACTTGCAAGGGTGCAGCAGCATCTTTCCCGCAAGAAGAAAGGCAGCAGAGGGTTTGAAAACCAAAAGCTCAAAGTTGCCAGACTTCACGAAAAGATTGCCAATTGTCGTGCCGACTACCTGTATAAGTGCTCCATCTCTCTTGTTAGAAGATATGATACCATCTGCATCGAGGATTTGAATGTAAAGGGTATGGAGAGAAACCATCACCTTGCCAAATCCATTACTGATGCAAGCTGGGGCAGCTTCGTTTCCATGCTTACCTATAAAGCAGAATGGAATGACAAAAAGGTTGTGAAAATAGACCGATACTTCCCCTCCTCGCAGACTTGTAATGTCTGTGGATATGTCAACAAACAGACTAAAGATTTGTCTGTTCGCGAGTGGGAGTGTCCTGTTTGTCATACTCATCATAACCGTGATGTTAATGCAGCAATCAATATCCTTCGTTTCGGGTTAAACAATATATCGGCAGGAACTGTCGATTACACGGGTGGAGAGGAAGTAAGAGCCGATCTTTTGAAAGGCCGTTCCCCTGCGAAACCCGAAGCCCATGTGTCTTTAGCTCATGAGTAGTTCACATATCCGTAAAACATTAAATTATTAAATTATGGCAGTTATAGGGAATACATCGAATCCCATGGTCGATGTCACGTTTCAGGACTTGACGAATTATGCGGCCGCGTCGTCTACGGATGATATTGCAGGGGTTGTTCTGGATACGTCGTGGGGTCCGTGTGGGACGCCGACGGTGTTTGATAGTACGGGTTACCAGACGCACTTCAATCCGAAGGGGTTG
>ULNQ01021019.1_pt1 | contig 18012 bp, 5 predicted proteins | sample 1951951 | NCBI WGS metagenome assembly ULNQ01 (sample SAMEA4835580, study PRJEB28245) | human gut metagenome | biome: gut microbiome; material: fecal sample | place: Denmark | collected 2008
GAAGTATTGTCAACAATCAAAGGCAAATCATGTTTGTGTGCTATTTTAGCTATTTTCTCAAAATCAGGAATGTCTAATTTCGGATTTCCTATAGATTCGCAGTAAATTGCTTTGGTATTTTCATTAATTGCATTTTCATAAGCTTCCAGATCATGGGTAGGTACGAAATTTACTTTGATTCCCCAGTTAGGCATGGTATTTTTAAATAATGTAAATGTACCTCCGTAAAGGTTATTTGATGCTACAATTTCATCTCCTGAATTGGCTATATTTAAAATAGACAGTAAAATTGCACTCATACCGGTTGACTGTGAAAGAGCTCCAACACCTCCTTCAATTGCAGCCACTCTTTTTTCCAAAACATCCAATGTTGGATTGGATATTCTGGTGTATAGATAACCTTCTTCTTCAAGAGCATATAATTTTTTAGCTTTTTCAGCACTTTCAAAAGCATATGAGCTGGTATGATATATAGGTGTAGCTCTGGCTCCGGTAACAGGGTCCACTTTTTCACCTGCATGAACTTCCAGAGTTCGTTGTTTGTATTTTCTTTGTTTATTCATATTATTCCTCAACTTTATTTTTGTTAATCAATTATTTAATTAATTATGTATAATTTATGGATTATTAGGTAAACTTAATATTCTGAACGAATTTTATATACATTATTTTTTTTGTTAAACATTTCATAATTATTTTTCATATTTTTTAGTTATAACATAATTTAAATATTATTGTTACTTTGAATAATATATAGTTAAAACTGATTATGTATGGTATTTTTGTCATATTTGGGGGGGAAATTATATATTGTTTAATTAATTGAGGTTATTTATAATGTTTCATATAATTAACTTTTTTAATTATAATTTTTGTATAACTTAATAGAAACATATATACATTATATGTTCCAAATATAATCCTGTAGAATTTTCATGTTCACATAATAAGTTACATGAAAAAATTTTTTGAATTCTATAATTGGTGCGTTGATAAAATGGTTAAAAAGATATTTGCTGTTGTTGGATCGGCTTTATTATTCTTATTAATAATTGGAGCTAGTTCTGCAGCAGACATTGATATAAATAATGATGGAACATTTAGCGATGTTCAGAATGGAATAAATCAGGCTCAGTCTGGTGATACAATTTATTTAAACAATCACACGTTCACAGGATCCGGCAGTGAGATTTCTGTAGCTGGCGGATGGTTTTCTAATAAAGATGAGATTACTATTGACGGTTCTATTAATCCAAACAAAGGTGGAACCGGTAATGAAATGTCTACATTAGATGCAAAATCAAGTTCCCGTGTGTTTAACATTGGAGCCAGCAGCATAACTTTGAAGAACATTATAATAACTAATGGTAAATATTCAGGACGTGATGCAAATGGTGCTGGTGTTTACAGTTCAGGTTCTAATCTTGTTTTGGAAAACTGTGTTATCAGTAACTGTGAAGCATCATCTAGCTCAAGAGGAGATGTTCATTCTGCATTATATTCAGAAAATACAGTAACATTATCTCGTTGTACTTTGGTTAACAATAAAGCTACCAGTACTTACAATACTGTAACAAATAGTTATGTTGTCAGAACTGCAAGTTTTGACGGGTCAATGACTGACTGTATTGTTCGTGATAATTATGTTTCTTCTATAGGGGCAATGGCTATTGGAATTACAATTGTTGGTTCCAGCAGCAATAAAGTAAGTAACACTAAATTTATGAACAATTATGCCACATCAACAAATGGAAATGCCTTTGGTGCTGCATTACAGGTATTGGGTACAGTTTCTAATTGTACATTCGAATATAATCAGGCAAATTCGGATGTTAATAACTCTCATGCCGGTGCACTTTGTTTCAGACCTGGAAGTACTGTTTATAACTGTACTTTTATAGGCAATATTGCATATAGGGGAGCGGCTACCACTTTCCATGCAAGTGGTGAATTGAAAGATTGTATATTTATTAACAACACTGCAACCGGTTTTGGTGGTGCAATCTCTACCGGATATGACGGTACTACAGGTCAAAAGGTAAAAATTTCAAATTCTTATTTTGAAGGAAACGCTGCACCTATCGGTGGTGCTATTACTACTCACGGTAACGATATAACTGTAGATAACTCCACATTCATATCAAATAAAGCTGCTGATGATGGTGGAGCTGTTTATGTTGTTGATGATGGAATCACGGTTTTAAATTCTAATTTTGGAAATAACTCTGCTAAAAACCATGCCGGAGCTATTTATGTAAAAGGAAATAATGTTAAAATTCAAAATGCAACATTTGTAAATAATTCTGCACACTTCGCAGGTGCTGTGAGGGTGGAAGGAAGTTCTGTTAATGTTTTGAACGCTACTTTTATAGGAAATAAAGCTATTTCTGATGGTGTTTCAAAATCTCAAGCAGGAGCTTTAGGAATCAGTGGAAATAATGTTAATATAGACAGTTCTTACTTTGCAAATAACACTGTAGAAGGTGATGCAGGAGCTATATGTGTAAAAGGAAGTCATATAAAAGTAACCAATTCACAGTTCTACTCCAACCATGCTAATCCATTTAACAATGATTTAAATACTGGTTTAGGTGGAGCTATATATACTATGGGTAATAATGTAACTTATGATAATGCAATATTCAGATATAATACAGCTGTTAACGGTTCTGCTTTATTTGTAGACGGTGTAGCTTCTCTTAAAAATATTGTATTTTACAGAAACCAGGCTTACACTTATGTATTGCCTATTATTGTTCAAAATCCGAAAACTCCTTATGGAGTAACTGTTAATGTTACTGTAGTGATTATTGGTGGAAACAATATTGCAAATGCAATACATCATGTAGGTCAGCTTAATGATATTTCATTTGATAATGTAACTTACTTATTTAATGTAAACGGAACAATCATGAACAGAACAACAGGAGCAGATGAAATTTATCCGGTTGATGGTGTGGAAAACAGTAAAAACGGTACTTTAATCTATAGGGATGAACGTGAAAATACTCAGTCAATCAATCCGATTGTTATTTATAATGAAGACGGAAACATTATTTACAATGAAACTTTAATCTCTTCAATTTATGGTGATGTCAGGTTTTCATTAAGCGGTCTTGCTCCGGGTAATTATACCATTAAAGCAGAACACCCTGAAGATCTCTTCTATAAAGCTATCAAAAATGAAACTAATTTTGAAGTAGTTGGTTTTGTTGATTTGGATGTTGATATTACAACTGATAAAAATTATTATGGATTGGACGAGGAAGTTGAATGGACTATCAGTTTAACTAACCATGGTCCGCATACTGACAATAATTGTTATGTAAATGGAATTAAACTTGAGGATATTGTTGGTTTTACTCCTTCAAAAGGTACTTTTGATGCAGCTACAGGTATATGGAAAGTAGGAAAATTAGCCAAAAATGAAGTTGTTACTCTTAAAGTTAAAACAAAAACTACCAGTCTAGGTACTGTTACTCTGACTGTTAATGCAGTAAACAGTACTGAAGATACTAACATAAGTAACAATGTAGCTACTAAAACCATATACATACAAGAACTGCCTAAGGTAGTTCCTACAAAAGATGTAAATGTTACAAACCCTAACTATGGTGATAAAGTTAAATATACTATAGTGGTAAGTAATGTCGGTAAGATTACTGCTGATGTAACTTTAACAGATATTCTTGATAAAGGTTTGATATTTACTGGTGCTAGTGGTAATTATGAATATGATTCTACCACACGTACTGTTACATGGAATATTGATGGTTTAGCTGTAGGTCAAAACTTAACATTCTATGTATATGCTACTGTAGATGCTTATGGTGTTTTAAACAATACAGTTACTGTTGGAGACAATACTGTTATAAGAAATGTAACTGTTCCTGAAATTACTCCTGATAAAACTATTGATAATGATTCACCTAACTTCGGTGATAAAGTATCATATACTGTCACTGTTACCAATGGCGAATTTGAAGCTAATAATGTTATTGTTAAGGATGTTGTTGGGAACGGATTAACCGTTACTGATATTAGTGATAACGGTCAATATGATCCGATTACCCATACTATTACATGGATTGTTGATTTAGCTAAAAACGAAGTAAAAACATTTACTGTTGAAGCTACTGTTTCAGGCTATGGAAATATATCTAACAAAGTTGTTGTTGGAAATAAAACAATCTTTAAAAATGTGGATGTACCTGAAATTACTCCTAAAAAAGATGTTAACAATACAACTCCTAACTTCGGTGAAAATGTAGCTTATACTATTGTTGTTTCTAATGATGGCATTAGTGATGCAAAACAAGTTGTAATAACAGATACTCTTGCGAAAGGTCTTAAATTCCTTGGAGCTAATTACAATGGTGTTTATGATGAAAATACACATACTGTAACATGGACTTTGGATATTGATTCAGGTAAAACTGTAGAATTAAAAGTAAATGTTACTGTGGAAGATTACGGTGTTTTAGTTAACAGGGTGACTGTTGGAGATAAAACAAGTTCTGTAGATATTGCAGTTCCGGAAATTATCCCTGATAAAACAGCTAATGTAACTGATGCTAACTTTGGTGACAATGTAACCTACACTGTTACTGTTACTAATGACGGTGATGTGGATGCTAGTCAGGTTGTCATTGTTGACCAATTAGGTAACGGCCTTAAATATGTCAGTTCTTCAGATGGTGGTGTTTGGGATGAAAAAACCAACACTGTTACTTGGATTGTTGATTTGGCTGCAGGCAAAACCAAAACATTAAATGTTGTAGCTACTGTGGTAGGGTATGGTAATGTAACCAACTCTTTAGCTGTAGGCAATAAAACTTCTAAAATAAACGTTAATGTTCCTGAAATTACTCCAAATAAAACTGTAGATAACAAAAACCCTAATTTTGGCGACAATGTAACTTATACTATTGTTGTTTCTAACGATGGTGCTGCTGATGCTAAGAATGTTGTTGTAAAAGATATTCTTGCTCCTGGTTTCAAGTTCATTGAAGCTAATTATAGTGGTGTTTATGATGAACTTACCCGTACTGTAACCTGGATTGTAGATGTTAATGCTAAAGGTCATGTTGATTTAACTATTAAGGTTATTGTTGAAGATTACGGTGTTTTAACCAACAATGTAACTGTCGGAAATAAAACAAGTTCTGTAAACATTACAGTACCTGAAATTATTCCCAACAAAACTGCAGACATTGAAAATCCTAACTTTGGTGATGAAGTAACATACACTGTTAACATTACAAATGTCGGCAAATCCAATGCTGTCAATGTAGCTGTTCGTGATGTTTTAGGTGAAGGTTTAGAACTTATTTCAGCAGACGGAGGAGTATATAATCCGATTACCCGCACTATTACATGGACTGTTAATCTAAATTCAGGGGAAACAAAATCATTTAAAGTAGTTGCTAAAGTAATTGGATACGGGAATGTAACCAACTCTTTAGTTGTAGGTAATAAAACCTCTGCTGTAGATGTTGATGTTCCGGAAATTATCCCAAGTAAAGATGCGGACAATAAGTATCCTAACTTTGGTGATAGCATAGATTACACAATTACTGTTAATAACATCGGCAAAGCAGATGCTAAACATGTAGTTGTTGTAGACCGTTTGGATAATGGATTGAAATATGTCAGTTCTTCTCATAATGGTGTTTATGATGAAGCTTCTCATACTGTTACATGGGTAGTTGATATTGCTGCAGGCAGTTCTCTTGATTTGACTGTAACTACTGTTGCTGATGAGTATGGTGTTTTAACCAACATTGTATCTGTTGGAGATAAAAGCGCTTCTGTAGATGTAAATGTTCCTGAAATTATTCCTAACAAAACTGCAGACATTGAAAATCCTAACTTTGGTGACAATGTAACTTATACTGTAACAGTCACTAATGACGGAAATGCAGATGCTAAAGCAGTTGTTGTTCGTGATGTTTTAGGTAAAGATCTTAAATTTGTTTCAGCTACCGGTACTTATACCTTTGATGAAGCTACCAATACTATTACATGGACTGTTGATGTAGATGCAGGTAAAACAGAAACATTTACTGTTGTAGCTACTGTTATCAACTATGGTAATGTAACCAACTCTTTAGTTGTCGGTAACAAAACATTCAATAAAAATGTAACCGTACCTGAAATCACTCCAGACAAAACAGTAGACAATGAAAACCCTAACTTCGGAGATGATTTAACTTATACAGTTACTGTTAAAAACGAAGGTAATGGAAACGCTAATGATGTAATTATTGTTGATGCTCTTGGCAAAGGTTTAGAATATGTCAGTTCTACTGGTAACTATGATAATAAAACCAATACAATTACCTGGAAAGTTGACCTGGCTTCTGGAGAAACTAAAACATTTACTGTTGTTGCTAAAATCATCGGATACACAGATGTAACCAATGAAGTAACTGTAGGTAATAAAACAGCTGCTGTAACTGTAGATATACCTGAAATCATTCCTGCTAAGGATGTTAACAATACAACTCCTAACTTTGGAGATAAAGTGGAATACACTATAACTGTTAACAATAATGCTAATAAAGATGCAAAACAAGTTGTCATAGTTGATACTCTTGGCAAAGGTTTAAAATTCATTAATGCAAGCCATAACGGCAAATATGATGAATCTACAAGAACCATTACCGGGATTATTGATTTGGGTGCTGGTGAAAGTGCGGTATTTAGTGTAAATGCTGCTGTAGAAGCATATGGAAACATAAATAACACAGTAGTTGTAGGAAACAAATCAGCTACAAAAAACATTACAGTACCTGAAATTATTCCGGGTAAGTCTGTTGATGTTGAAAATCCTAATTTCGGCGATACTGTAACTTATACTGTTGTTGTTACAAATAATGGTGTTGTTGATGCTAAACAGGTTGTTGTTAAGGATATTCTTGATAAAGGATTGAAATTTGTTAAAGCTACTGGCGAGTATACTTTTGATGAAGATAGTCATACTGTTACATGGATTATTGATTTGGCTAAAGGTGAGTCTCAAACTTTCTATGTGACTGCTGTTGCTGAAGCTTATGGTGTTTTAATCAATGATGTAACTGTTGGGGATAACACTGCTTCTGCTGATGTTGTTGTTCCTGAAATTATTCCTGATAAAACAGCTAATATTACTAATCCTAATTTCGGTGATAAGGTAGATTATACTGTTACTGTTACTAATGATGGTATGGGGGATGCTAATAATGTTGTTATTGTTGATAGGCTTGGTGAAGGTTTGACCTTTGTAAGTGCTTCTGATAATGGTGTTTGGGATCCTGTAAAACGTACTGTTACCTGGATTGTTGATTTGGCTAAAGGTGAAAGTAAAGTATTTAGTGTGATTGCTACTGTTTCAGGTTATGGAAATGTTACTAACTCTTTAGTTGTTGGTAATAAAACCATTTCTGTTAATGTGACTGTTCCTGAAATCATTCCAGATAAGACTGTAGGTATTGAAAATCCTAATTTCGGTGATAATGTAACCTACACTGTAAAAGTTACTAATGATGGAATTGGTGATGCTAATAATGTTGTTGTTAAAGATATTTTAGGTGAAGGTTTAACTTTTGTTGATGCTACTGGTAATTACACATTTGATGAAGCTACACGTACTGTTACTTGGATTGTTGATTTGGCTAAAGGTGAAAGCAGAACTTTCTATGTTAATGCTATTGTTTCAGGTTATGGAAATGTTACTAACTCTTTAGTTGTTGGTAATAAAACAACCGGTGTTAATGTGACTGTTCCTGAGATTAATCCTGATAAAACAGCTAATATTACTAATCCTAATTTCGGTGATAAGGTAGATTATACTGTTACTGTTACTAATGACGGTATGGGGGATGCTAAGGATGTTGTTGTTCGTGATGTTTTAGGTGAAGGTCTTAAATTTGTTTCAGCAACTGGTAATTACTCATTTGATGAAGTTACACGTACTGTTACTTGGATTGTTGATTTGGCTAAAGGTGAAAGCAGAACTTTCTATGTTAATGCTATTGTTTCAGGTTATGGAAATGTTACTAACTCTTTAGTTGTTGGTAATAAAACAACTGGTGTTAATGTGACTGTTCCTGAAATCAATCCGGACAAAACAGTTGACAACGAAATTCCTAATTTCGGTGATAATGTAACCTACACTGTTACTGTTACTAATGACGGTATCGGTGATGCTAACAATGTAGTTATTACAGATGTTTTAGATAAAGGATTGAAATTCTTAAATGCAACTGGAAACTTTACATATGATGAAAAAACAGGCACGATTACCTGGACTGTTGATTTGGCTAAAGGCGAAACCAAAACATTCAATGTAAATGTTACTGTTTTAGGTTATGGTGTTTTACCTAACACTGTTGCTGTTGGTAATAAAACAGCTGTCAGAAACATAACAGTTCCTGAAATAATCACTGTAAAAGAAGTTAATTCCTCTGATATTCATATTGGAGATGAAATAACCTACACTATTACAGTTTCCAACTCTGGAAAAATCAATGCAACAAATGTTGTAATTAGAGATATTCTTCCTGAAGGATTAAAATTCATTAATGCTTCAAACGGCGGAGTATATGACCCTGTTACTGGAATTATTACATGGATTTTAAACATCACAGCTAATTCAACTGTTGATTTGACTGCTGATGTATGTGTAAACAAATCAGGAAATATTACAAATACTGTAAATGTTGGAAACAAAACTTCCAACTGCACTATAGAATCCGGAGATATTGTTGATCTGGAAATACACATTGTTGCTGACAAATCCGAAATATATGTTGGAGACAATATTGTCTACACAGTTACTGTCATAAATAATGGACCAAGCGATGCAATAAATACTATTGCTAATATATTAATACCAAATGCATTAAGCATTCTCTCATATAATGCAACAAAAGGAACATTTGACATAACTTCCGGCAACTGGTCTATAGGAAACTTAACAAATGGTGAAAAAGTCGTATTAACATTTGTAGCTAAAGCATTAAACGAAGGCAATTCAACAGTATATGTCAATGTAACAAGCGAAACCTTCGAAGTAATCATGGAAAACAACTACGACAATGTAACTGTTAAAGTCCTTAAAAAAGCAGCTCCGATCGATCCGGATAAACAGGTTCATCCAGATGGTTCATCTTCAGATAATGAATGTGGCAAATCTGTAAACTTACCGAATACAGGAAATCCACTTGTAATGTTGCTCTTATGTATTTTAAGTGTAATATTCGTCGGATCTAGAAAAAGAAAATTATAAATTTATTTGTGGTTTGGGTTTAATTACTCAAATCAGCTTTTTTTATTTTTTAAGATTAGCTATTTTTTCATTGTTATTAATGGATTGCTCTTATTATTTTCTTAGAAATTAACAGTAACTTGCATATAAAGAGCATAACAAATATTAAAAATAATTTGGGTATTGTTGTGGTAAGAGGCTAGTCATATTAACCTGTTAAATCTTTTAAAACTAAAAAATATAATATTTTGTTTTAGATATGCATTACTTTTGAAGTTTATTTATTGAAAATTCCCAGTTTTCCAATAAATCATAAATCAGTAATCCTATTATAATCATTAAAATTCCATTGAAAATTATCCAGTATCTGCCGGAATATTCTGGATAAAACATTATTGAAGACGGAGCATTTCCTGATACAAATTGACTAGCTACTGAAATTAGAATCAAAGCGGAAATTTGAATACCAATATCCTTATTTCTATATTTAATAATAACGATAATTGAAATCAAAATTGATACAATTATAGTTAGAAAAATAATAAAAATTAATAAAATAATCTTCTATCCATTCATCATCAAATCCACTAAATCGCAATTATTATTTTTAAATCTTATTTAATGATCATTAAAAAAGCTATTTTTACATATGAAATTATAAAAAAACCATGGTTGAATTTTTTAGTTTTCGTATATTTTCTGTTTTTTTAGTTGAATCCATATGCTGATTTGGATTTCTAAAAACACATCTGAATTTCATAAAAATGTTTATATTTTAACATACAATCATTAAATATCTGTTAATTAATAGGTTACAGGTGAATTCATGTTCAATAAAAAGTATTTTATTTTAGTTTTTTTTGTTTTTCTGATAGCTATAACTTCAGTCAGTGCGCAGGATGATGCTGTAGCTAGTCAGGATTTAAATGAATTGTCATTTAATGATAATGTGGTGTTGGATACTAACACTGATGCAGAACACTATGCAGACGGTGCCATAAGACAGGACACAGGTCAGACTGCTGATGATTTGATTAATTTAAGTGAATGCAGTTCAGCTGTTCTTCAGGTAAGTGATAATGAAGGAGTTATTTGTATCAGGCGTGATGCTGCAAATGCCGCTGATATTTATATTGAAAGCGGTAGCTGGGGAGATATTGGTTATCTGAAGCAATATAAAACCAGCGGGGGTTATTTTTCACATGCAATTGTCACATCCAATGGCTGGCTTATTGGTAATGGTGGTGTAACAGACGGTTCTGTATTTCGCCAGATTGAAAGCATAGCTTCTGAAATGGTTGTCACCAATCAGATTACAAATGATTATCTTTCAAGAATTTATAAGATAATGTCCAGATATTCTTTAGGTCATTTTGTAATTAAGGCAGCTGACGGAACCTATGGTGTTGTTTTCAGTAATTTGTATCATGTTTCTAAACTGCAGCCAGGACAGTATGTTTTATGTCCTAATGTTTATTCCATGTCTCAAAAAGGCAGTTATGACAGCAGTCTGAATCCGGTTGATGCAGCCATTAAAAAAGTTTATACTGACAGCTATGGTGTCAATAGGAGAAATATAATGACTTATCACTGGAAGTTGACTGCTTCTTCTAATGGACTGTCCTATGGAGTAGATTCCTATGCATCAAATGATGATGGTAGAGGTGTTGGCCGCTCAACATCCAATATGGCAGATAATGTTTATTACTTCAGTAATTTCCATTCAAGAAATTCCATTCCATTAGCCAGAGATAAAGTGTTTTTGGGAACTCATGTTTTTGAAAACAGTATTGAAGTTTTCAGATTACTGACTCCCGTCAGCTCATGTCCTGTTTGCGATAGTATTGAGCTGAAATATCAGGTTAACTATATTGCTCATTCAAGCCCTGTAGTTCAGTTTGCTCTTCCTGAAGGATTTGATTTTAATAATGCAAGTGTATCTAGGGGAAATTACAGATTGGATTCTGGTAACATTGTAGTTTGGAATTTAAATGACTGTGGTATGAATAATTACATCACAATTTCTCTTAAGGCACTTAAATCAGGACAGTTTGATTTATACCATTCACTGGATAACAATTTTGTCGGAAGCGATAAATTATTTGCAAATGATTATGGTGCTGTACTTTGTGCAGATGACGTAAACAAATATTATAGAGGTCCTGAAAGGTTTAGCATATGCTTAAAGGATGTTAATGGCAATCCTATTGTTGGTGAAAATGTTATTATTAATATCAATGGTGTTGATTATAAAAAAGTTAGTGATGATAAGGGCACTGCTTCACTGGCCATTAATCTGGATTCTGGTGAATATCTTGCCAAAGTAAGTTATAATGGGCGTTTCGGCAGTGATTCCAAAAAAGCCAATGTAAAAGTATATGAAACTATCTCAGGAAATGATATTGTAAAGATGTTCAGAAATGAAACCCAGTTTTATGCAAAATTCATTGATAGTTCAGGAAACCCTTTAGCTAAAAGGGCAGTTACATTCAATATCAACGGTGTGTTTTATACAAGAAACACTGATGATTCAGGTTATGCAAAATTAAACATTAATTTAAGACCCGGAACCTACATTTTAACGGCATACAACCCTGTAAACAATGAGAAAAAAGGTTTCAACATAACTGTCAAAGCTCTTATCTGTGAAAACCATGATATAGTTAAATATTATAAAAACAGCACACAATACACAGCAAAAGTCTATGATAAAGACGGAAGCTTAGCTGTTGGTAAAAATGTAACATTCAACATAAACGGGGTATTCTATAAAAGGACAGTTGATGAAAATGGTACAGTAACACTAAACATCAATTTGAATCCCGGAAAATATATTGTAACTGCAATATATGAAGGATACGATGTGGGAAATAATGTGGTTGTTAAAAGTGTTCTGCTTACTGATGATTTGTCCATGAAGTTTAAGGACGGCAGTAAGTTTAATGCAACTGTTCTTGACGGTCAGGGAAAACCCTTAGCTAATCAGACAGTGATATTCAATATAAACGGAGTATTTTACAATAAAACAACAGCAGATAATGGTGTTGCAAGTTTAAATATCCGACTTCTCAGGGGAGAATATATCATCACTTCAATATGGAACAGTTATCAAATTGGAAATAAAATTACAATCAGTTAGGAGAAATCTTCTCTTAACTCTTTTTTTATTTTTATTAACTTATTCCAATAATTTAATCATTCCAAAACCCATTGAATTTTTTTCACCTATTCCGACATCATAAGCAAATTCAATCAGGTCCAGGTCACCTTCTAAAATAAGATCCATCATATAAGCTCTGTGATGAGTTGTAGCATTGCCTTTATTTATTGAAATTCGTTTTATGTTAAAAATAAGATTATAATAGGATTTAAATCCTAATATCTTTTAAAAACTTGGATAGTAATCAGTTAAAATAATGCACTATGAATTGAAATAATCAAATGTTTACTTTTGTACTATCATTATTTTTTTAAACTCCAAAATTTAATATTAAATCATGTGTTCAATAGTTGGTCTTCAAGGTAATTTCAAAGCTGATGATTTAATAGCTATGTTAAAAACATCAAAAAATAGGGGAAAAGATGCTTCAGGAATATTTTTAGATGGTAAAATACAAAAAGGCATTGATTTAAATGATTTCAATGATGAAAACGCTTATTATTTAGGTTTAGGCCATAATCTGCTGGCTGTCCATAATTTGGAAAACAGAACTTCCCATACTCAGCCGATAGCTAAAAACACTCTGACTCTGGTTTTCAATGGTGAGATTTATAATTATTCTTCCCTAAAGAATTTGCTGGCTAAACTGACAAAAAATGACAATATAAATTCTGATTCTGAGTTATTAATTAATCTGATTGATTTTTATTATAAGGATGACCTTTTAAGAGCAGTAACTCAGGTCAATAATCTTTTGGATGGGGATTATGCCTATGCTGTTACAGATGGCATTAACTTGGCTGTTTCAAGAGATCCTTTAGGTGTCAAACCTTTATTTTACACACATCATGCTTTTGCTTCTTCAAAACAGTGTTTGAAAGGAGATATCAAAACATTAAAGCCGGGACATATCCTTTACAACTGGGAAGAAATACCTCCTAAAACGGATATTTTCCAGAAGAGGTTTGAAACAGACAACAGAAAACTTGAAAAGCTTCTTAAACTGGCTGTTTTAAAAAGGGTTGAGGATTTGAATGAAGTTGGAGTAATATTTTCAGGAGGTGTTGACAGCTCTTTGATAGCTTTGCTGCTTCGGGAAATATCTTTAAATAAAAATCTTAAAGTTACTTTGTATGCTGTCGGTAAAAAGAATTCCAAGGATGTGGTTGCAGCTAAGTGTGTAGCCGAGTATTTGGGTCTTCCTCTAAAGGTTCATGACATTACGGAAAGTATTGTAAAGGACAGTCTGAAAGATGTTGTTCAGGCAATTGGTGAAAACAATCTGATGAAGATTGGAGTGGGAATGACTGTTTATCTTGCTTCTAAAATGATAGCTGAAGATAATATTAAGGTAGCTATTTCAGGTCAGGGTGCTGATGAGCTGTTTGGGGGCTATAACAGATATCTGAATAGCTATAGGGAAAATACTTTAGATGATGAATTAAGATATGATATGGCTAATATGTATCATGTTAATCTGGAACGTGATGATGCATGCTCAATGGCAAATGGCGTTGAGCTGCGCCTTCCTTTTTTAGATAAGAATCTTGTTGAATTTGCCCTCAATATTCCTGTCAGATATAAGATTTCAGGTTCTGATGATAAGCTGCGCAAAAATATTTTAAGAAAAACGGCTTTCAATTTGGGACTGGATAAGCAGATTGCTTACAGACCTAAAAAGGCAGCCCAGTACGGCACGGGTATTGACAAAATTTTAAGAAAAAAAGTTTTAAAGGATACTGATATTGAGGAGTATTTAAAATAGAGTTTAAAACTCTATTTAAGGACAGTTACTCCATACCCCATATCTAATCCGGTTACCGGTTCAATAGCTGTTATGATATATTTTCCAGGCATCAGATTTATATCTAAAGTAGCTAAACCGTCATTATTGGTTTGACGTGTATAGAAAACACCGTTGATGTTAAATGTTACATTTACATTAGCTAACGAATCACCATTTCCCTTAACAAACCTTGCATTGAATTGTGATGCATTTAAGTAGGTTTTTGTTAAGTTTTTAGCTATAATTGTAGGTAAAACCGTAATGTCAAATCCTATATCCAAGCCGGTTTCAGGATCAGTAGCTGTCAGGGTGTAATTTCCTGGTCTTAAGTTTATATTTAACTTTGCAATACCATTACTGTCGGTTTCGCGGATGTAGAATACTCCGTTAATATTGAATGTAACATTTCTGTTGGTTAGTGCTTCCCCATTTCCTTTAACAAACTTGGCATAAAACTCTGTTCCGTTTTTATAATATTTAACAAGATCATCTCCCGTAATGGTAGATAAAACAGTTACTGTGTTGGTTTTATTTATTCCGTTGAAAAATGTTGTAATATTATAGGTTCCAGGTCTTAAATTAATATTTAAGTATGCAGTTCCCTTTTCATCAGTTGTTTTGGTGTAATTGATTCCATTGATGCTGAATGTTACATTTGCATTAGCCACGTTAACATCTGCACTGAATCTGGATGCATTTTTATAATATTTTACTAAATTGCTGCTTTTAATTGAATTGGCTATGGTGTAAATTTTTAAACAGACTATATTTTCAGATGCATTCCATATTTTGCCCTCAGCACTTATAAATGATGTATAACCGTCATTGTGAACTCTGGTATTTATGGATAATGGGACATTTACACCTTTAATTACAGCTCTGAAAATGTCTCCTTCTGTAACTGGGATGTAATTATTTAATTTGACAGTTGAAAAACCGCCAAATGCACTTGTTCCGTTTTGTGTGTGTTTTAATATATCATTTACATAAATGCTGATTTCGTATTTTTCACCGCTGCTGTTGAAGTAGGTTCCGACTGCAGCTATCAGATCATTTCCCAGTGCTTCAAATTCATTGGCATAGTAAACCTGGCTTAAATTGAAGTTTTCATATTTGTCCATTCCGGTAATGTCAATCTGGTAGTTTTTGTTATATGGAACTGTGTTGTTTACAATAACACCTATTGCAGGACAATCTCGTACAAATTGAGTATCATAATATGAAATGTATAAATATCCTTCGTCACCAAAAGAAGTTCCCCAGCTGTTTTTAAGGATAAATGCACCGTCTCCAGGCGGAGTTATCAGGAAGTTGTCTTTGCTGTAGCTGTCATCCCATCCAACAAGAAGAACCGCATGGTTTGACCTTTCAGTTCCATTATAATATTGTGCTGCGGTTTTTGAATTGTAGTATGGGGCTTGCTGCTGAGCATTGTAACCAACCCAAAGTCCGCCATATTTAATTAAAGCATCTTTCAGCTGATTATTGTCAGTTGAATTCATACGTGGGTGAACAAAAATCATGTCTTGAACATGAATGTCTTCGTTAGTGGATATTAACGGTGATATTTTTCCAAGTTCATCATAGGAGTCGTATCTGCTTGGAAACATTCCAAGCCAGCTTAATAAATATCCTGCACCCATAAATTCAGTTCCGCCTTCATTTTCTATGGTCTGTCCGTAAATTGAGTATTTGATCATACTGTTTTGAACATTGTTTTCAGAAAAATCATATTCAGTATCTGTTGCTTTAAGCAGAGCTGATTCCAGAGATCCGCAGGTTCCAAAAGTCCAGCATGCACCTATTTCACCCTGATTTTTAACTGAACTTACCCATCCGAAGTCACGTAAATCAAATCTGGAAGGGAGATTGGTTAAAGTTAAGGTATTGTTTACTAAAGTTAATGTAATTCCTGACCCGTCAACGATTGTTGCATAGATAGTGTTGTTTAATGAAATGATGTCTTCAGTAAAATTGCAGTTTAGTGCAGTGTAGTTTTTATCAAATGCAGAAAAAATTCCTGTAGTGTTAAGCAGGGAATTATTGGTGAAATAGCTTTGGTTCATGGATAATGAAGTATCATATGTGTATATAGCTCCTCCATTAAATGTAGCAAAGTTATTTGTGAAATTGGAATTGTTTATTGTAGCGTTTGTCATATCTAAATATAGGCTGCCTCCATTTGATCCTCTATTGCCGTCATTTAATCCATGGTTATTTGCAAAATTACTGTTGTTTATTTTTAAATTAACATATGATGTGTAGATTGCCCCACCATCATAAAGAGCAGAGTTATGTGTGAAATTACAGTTTTCAACACTTAACTCACCTTCAAGCTGAAGTATAGCTCCTCCAAATTCTGCATATGATTGTGTAAAAGTTGAATTTGAAATTTCTACATTTTCAACTAAATCAAAGTATAAGCTTCCTCCGTTTTTATCGGAACTTATATTTGAAAATTCAGAGTTTTTAATTATAAATTCTTCTGATTCTTTAGATCCGATAGCTCCGGCAGTTTTGCTGGATTTTAAGTTGGTGAATTTGGATTTGTCAATCATAACCTTGGAGTCGGTAGCATAAACTGCACTGGCATAATTTGAGCTTAGATTAACAAAATCAGTATTGGCAATATTTGCATTTGCACTAGATAGGTATACTGCACCCCAATTTGAAGAAGATTTTTGGATTTCACTATTTTTTATTTTAATATCTGCCTGGGCTCCAAAAACAGCACTTCCTTTTTCAGAAGTTGTATTTATAAAAGAGGAATCTTCAATAGTTAGGCTTCCGCTTCTTATCACACATGCACCTGCCTGACTTGAATTCATATTTTTAAAGGTTACATTATTTAAAATAATATTTGAGTTTTTAGCATATATTCCTGAACCGTATTTTGATAGTCCGTTAGTTAAAATAAGATTGTTTACTGTCAGATTGCATTGATTTACAAGAAGTATTCTGGCCTGGTCGGACCCATCAAAAGCATATCCGTTTCCGTTAATTACAAGTTCTCTGTTGCTTATTACAATTCCATCACCGTATTTTCCGTCAACAGTGTTGTTATAAGCATAATCACGGTTTATGTTTACTTCATTACCCGATTCATCTATTGCTGTTTGTAAATCTGTAAATGTATTGTTTTCATTAGCTGAAACTGCAGTTAAAGACAATAACAAAACAAAAGATACAAACAAAAGCTTTAGTTTAGTTTTATTTAACATTTTATCCACATTTTAATTTTTTTAGTTTCTACAAACATTAATATATTAATTATGTGTAAAATTAATATATTAAGTGGAGCATAAATATTAATATGACTAACAATGCTCCATATATATATGGAGTCAATAATGTTTAAACTTTTTGATTTTGTGCATGAGTTTTCTGAATTTCGTCAATCTGATGATCTTTCTCGTTTTGGTTGTCAAAATATTGAGGATAATCTTATTAGATTAGAAAAACACGGTAAAATTTATTTTAAGAATAAAATTGCTGTTTGTCCAAGTTGTAATTCTAGAAATACTGTTAAAAATGGTACTTATGAAAGAAAACTTATTTTTTTAAGAATTGGGGAGCAAATTTGCACTATTCAAAAGTATAAATGTAAAAAATGTGGTAAAGTCTTTTATAGTGATTTATCTTCACTTGTTTATTTAAATTCAAATATTACATTGCCTGTTATTGATTGTATTAAAAATTTATATCAGATTTATGGTGCTGGACTTCATAAAATTCGATTTAACTTAAAACAAGAACATAACATTGAAATATCACATCAAAGCATTGAAAACATTTTATTAAAGTCATATTATGAAT
>ULNQ01009038.1_pt1 | contig 17900 bp, 17 predicted proteins | sample 1951951 | NCBI WGS metagenome assembly ULNQ01 (sample SAMEA4835580, study PRJEB28245) | human gut metagenome | biome: gut microbiome; material: fecal sample | place: Denmark | collected 2008
ATCCTTGAAGGGCGAAGTTGCAGAGGCTCCGTTGCTTCTCAAAAAGCCCCGTAAGCACGTTTCCTACTGGATTGGCGGAATTCTTACCGCTTGGTTCGGCGCATACAGTTTGCAAAACGTAAGTGCAGGCGACCGCTGGATGGCCCGCACCGGATTCAATTCTCTGTTCCAGGGAAGCGAAGGTTTCATCTACGCTAACATCGGCCCCATCGCCTTCTGGGGTATCTGCTGCGCTGCATTTGCAGTTGCCGTAACGGCAATTATTTGGATTATCAACCACTGCATCAACGTGTTCGTGTACGGCGACGAAGCAGCTTTGCACGACGAACATCCGTTTGCAGGCTTCCAAATCAGAAGTTGGCAAAACGTTTTGAAGACCATCCTGTTGGCAGTTATCCTCGTGGCTATGTTCTACGGCGTTGTTAACTTCCTGTGGGCAATTGCAGTTGTTGACTTCCGTATCTGGACATTCGACATCAGAACATTCAGTTTCGTACGTATTGTATCTTACATGAAGTACGTTCCCTTGTTCTTCATCTTCTACATGGTATCCGCTGCATTCAGCCAGAACTACCGTGTGAAAGACCTTCCCGAATGGGCTACAATCGCTATCAACGTGTTCTTCAACGTTATCGGCATTATGTTGCTGTTCTGGATCCAGAACTCCTACTTCATCAACACAGGCGCTATGATCGACAGTGCTAACAAACTGTTCTTCATCGCTTGCTACCCCATCATTCCTTGCGTTGCCGTTGCTACGGTTGTTGCAAGAAGAATGTACACCCGCACAGGAAACGCTTGGCTTGCAGGTCTTGTAAACGCAATGATCATGACCTTCATCGCTTGCGCAAACACCTCTTTGAGCGGTGGCACGGTAGGTTGGTTCTACGGAGCATAATCTCACTTGCATTAAGGGCAGGTATTCGAAAGAGTACCTGCTCTTTTTTTGCGCTATCATTTCCCGCAACACAAATTACGCTTGCATTTGCACAAATTCACATTACCAAACGCAAACAAACGCTTGTTTCAATTTCAAAAACACACACCGACACGCATCGGAAACCTTTGCACGTTCCGTTTTCTTTACACCGTAAAGAAAAAACCTTTCCGCAAAACAAAAAAACGACAGAAAAAAGGGCGGCTTTGAAAGCCCCCCTTTTGCTACGTTGTTTGATTTTATACCGAAGGAAAATTTGTTTGCAAAAACAATTACCACAGTGGCGTTTCTGATACACTACTGCTTGCCGAAACAATAAAACACGTCAGTCTGCAACGACTTTGACAAACCCTTGCTCAATGTCGCCGTCGGCGCTTACGGTGCCTCCGCAACGCAACGTTTCCGCCACAAAATCCGCACACTGTCGGGAAATGCGTTCGCCCTTCAACAGCAGCGGCACTGCCGGCGGATACACCCACACCGTTTGTGCGCAAGTTTTACCGACAGCCTCGCCAAAGGGCAAAATTTGCGTGTTTGGCGACAATTCCCACGGCAGGCACACACACTCGCATGGCGGACAATCGCTTACGAAAGGGCTTTGAGAGGCGTTACACTGCTTGTCAATCTGGTTAAGTGCGTGCAACAGTCTGTCAAATTCCTTCTTGCCGTCGGCAAGAGTGGCAATGAACAGCACGCCCTTTGCCGAAGCGTACTCCGCTTCTATTGAGTAGCGTTTGCGTAAAATAGTTTTGATTTGAAAACCGCTTTTGTCCGTGTGGGAACAGTCGACATAAATTTTAGAAAAATCGTAGGCAAAGGCATTTTGTCCGTTGTACAGTTTCAGGTGGCGAAAGCGTTGCGCCTGGTGGCGAAAGTTGTTGAGATGAAAACAAAACTCTTCAAACGCCTGCTTGCCTTCGGTTTGCAGATATTTCGTCATGCCGTCCACGGAACTCATGAGAATGTAGGACGGACTGCTGGTTACAAACACCGACATGGCACGGGCTACGTCCTCCGCAGGTATTTGCTCGCCGTACAGATGCAGCACAGCCGTTTGCGTAAGCGCAGGCAGTGTTTTGTGCAATCCGCACACTGCAAGGTCGGCATTGTTTATTGTTCCGCTTGGCGGAAAACACGGGGACAAATCGAGATGCGCCCCGTGCGCTCCGTCCACTATCACCACGGCGCCGTTGGCATGGGCAATGCGGGAAATGATTTCAACGTCGCTGATTACTCCCTCGTAGGTGGGGGAAGTCAACACCACGGCACGGTACTTTTCACTTTGAAAGGCTTTTTCCACGTCGGAAACGTCAACGTGAAGGCAAATTCCGAAGTCCTTTTCCGTCGACGGGTACAGCCACGTAGCCTGCAAACGCAACAATTCGATGGCGTTGCACAGCGATTTGTGGGCATTGCGTGCCACAAGGATTTTGTCGTTGGGTTTGGTGCAACACGAAAGAGCGGCAAAAAGCGCCCCCGTACTGCCGTTTACCGACAAAAAGGTGCGTTTGCTTTGCCACAAAGCCGACGCTCTGTCGCAAATGTCCTTGATAGCCCCGTGTGCATCGTGCAAATTGTCGAACCCCTCAATTTCCGTGATGTCCAACGCTCCCGCCAACTCGGCAAGATAGGGAAATTTTTCCGTTTTCCTTTTGTGTCCCGGCATGTGCATTGCCAGCACGTCCTGTTTTGAAAATTCTTCCAACATTTGCAAAAGTCCCATTTTCACCGTATCCTCCGCCCTGCTTTTTTCATTGTGCAGTGTAATTGCAAACTTTGTTTAATATTATAATGTAATTTACGTCAAAAAACAAGCGTTACGCCTAAAAGCAAACAGTAAGAAAAACACTTGGGCAAAACACCATTTGGACAAAAACAAAATGAAACTTTTGCATTGCTGAGAATGTTGCCCGAAGACGTCAGTTTTACCGTTGCCCAAAATTTTTCCGCCAAACAGCAAAATGCAACGCAAAAAACGTGTTTGCACTGCCGTTTGCCCTGCTTTTCTTTGTGCAAAATGCCGTTTCAGGCGGAAAGCACGCACGGACGAAACAACTGCCTGTTTTCGGCAAATTGGAAGCACCCCGAATAACTCTCACCCACGGGCGGTTTTCACGACGTTTGCGCAAAAGGAATCATGCCTTTAAAAATCTGTTTACGTAACGGTGTTTTTGCCTCGCAACACACTGCTTTTGTAGCAATTTTTGTGATACGGTAGCAAAAATCTTTTGCAACAAAAAAAACTCTTCCGCTGAAAAGGGAAGAGTTTTTGCAAAACTTATTTGTCCAACGCTTGGGAAGCGGCAACTGCCAAAGCACATTCCATACGTTTGCGGAAAAGGTCGCAACCGTAGGCATAAACGCCGTTTATGTTTCCTGTAGCATGGTAGGAATTGGCTGCACAGCCGCCGGAACAGTACAACCTTGCCCAACAGTCGTCGCATTCCTTGCGGGAATACACGTTGCATTTTTTGAAGTTGTCCCTCACTGCCGTGTTGGTAACTCCGTCGTACACGTTTCCCATGAGGTACTTTTCATCCCCTACAAATTGGTGGCAGGGGTAGAAATCGCCTTTGGGCGTTACCGCCATGTATTCCGTGCCGGAACCGCACCCCGAAATGCGCTTGTAAATACAGGGACCGTGTTGCAAATCCAGCATGTAGTGGTAGAAAACAAAGGGTTTGCCCTCTTTGCGACGGGCAATCATCTTTTCGGCAAGCAATTCGTACTGACGGCAGACAATTTTTTTGTCCTCCTCCGTCAGCGCATAGGGGGAATTTGGTTCGCACACCACCGGTTCCATGCTGAGTCTGTCAAAACCCAGGTCGAGCATTACGTCGATATCCTTCATAAAGTCTGGGTTGAAATGGGTGAAAGTGCCTCGCATGTAGTATTCCCTGTTGCCCCTGGCTTTTGCAAATTTGACAAACTTTGGCACAATAACATCGAAACTGCCCACTCCCGACACCGTCTTGCGGAAACGGTCGTTGACCTCCCTGCGTCCGTCAAGGCTCAACACCACGTTGTCCATCTCTTTGTTGCAAAAGTCGATTACTTCGTCGTTTACCAACATTCCGTTGGTGGTAAGGGTAAATCGGAAGTGTTTGTTGTGCTGTTTTTCTATGCTTCGGGCATAGGCAACAAGGTCTTTTACCACCTGCCAGCTCATCAGCGGTTCTCCGCCGAAAAAGTCCACTTCAAGGTTGTGCCTTGTGCCGGAATTTTCCACCAGAAAATCCAACGCACGTTTGCCCACGTCAAAGGACATCAGTTCCCTTTCGCCGTGGTACTTGCCCTGCGCCGCAAAACAGTACTCGCAGTTGAGGTTGCAGGTGTGCGCCACATGCAGACACAACGCCTTCACCACGGTGGAACGTTTGGCAAGTTTGTCCACGTCGGGGCGGAATTTGTCCTCGGAAAAAAGAGTGCCTTCCTCAACAAGAGTTTGCACGTCGGCAATGCACTCTTCAATGTCCTTTTCCGTTACTCCGTGTCTTTGGGCAATTTCCGAAACGGTTTTGGCTTCGTTGATATGTTCAAAATTGTTTATTACGTCCAAAGCAATTTCGTCCACAACGTGAACGGAACCGCTGGCTGTATCCACGGCAATGTTGTAGCCGCATTGTGTAAATGTATGTACCATAACAGTTAAATACCACTCGGGAAACTCCCGAGTGGCTTACTCCAAATGAAAAATTACGTTATTTATCCGTTTTTTCGCACTTTTGGTTAGCAACACCGCAAGAGGTTTTGCAAGCGGATTGGCAGGAAGTCTGGCATTCTCCGCAACCGCCGTTTTGTTTGCTTTCTTCGAGGTTACGGGTGTTCAATGTAACAATTCTTTTCATGGTAACACTCCTTAAAATTTTATTGTGCCTACATTATATTGCTTTTCCCCGAATTTGTCAACAGTCTGCAAAAAAAGGAATGTGAATACTATACACATTCAAAATAATTATGTATTTTTTTGATTTTTTTATATCCGTATGATATAATTACGAAGGTGACATTATGATTAAAACTTTTTTTGATATGTGTTCTGGAATAGGTGCTGGCAGACTAGGACTTGAAAATTGTGGATTGCGATGCATTGGCAGATCAGAAACTAGTAAGCTATCAGATAGGACTTATATGTTAATGCACAAAACTGACGGAGAAATGAATTTCGGTAATTTAAAAAAAATAAATGCTAATAAATTGCCTGATTTCGATCTTTTAATTGCTGGCTTCCCTTGTCAGTCATTTTCTGTTATTGGCAATAAAACAGGTTTCTTAGATGATCGAGGACAAATAATTTTTCATATCGCAAGAATTTTAAGCGAAAAACAACCGGCTTGTTTTATATTGGAAAATGTTAAAGGTTTACTTAGCCACAACAATGGTGAAACCTTAAAAACAATTTTACAATGCTTAAAATCCGCTGGCTATGCAATAACATATAAAGTTTTAAATAGCCTATATTATGGAGTTCCTCAAATGCGTCAAAGAATATATATCATAGGAGTTAATAAACAACCAATGAATTTTTGGGACGACTTCAAATGGCCTCAAGAAGAATCTCCTGTTGAACTGGGGGAATTTTTGGTAGACAAAACACTGATTTCTCCCGAAAGTTTAAATAAATTTTCCTATTATTTACAGAATAAAACAAATTGTAATAAATATAAAATAAATGATATTTATAAATTAAACAGCAATACCGTATTAGATACTCGCATGAATGATTTGAGAATTTACACAAATAAAGTCCCAACTTTACGTGCACATCGTAATGGAATATTATATGTTATAGAAAATACTATTTATGAATTAAGTGGTTGCGAAGCATTAATGTTGCAAGGCTTTCCAAAGCAATATGTTGATAAAGTTAGGAATTACGTTTCTAATCACCACCTGCTTATGCAAGCAGGAAATGCAATGACTGTTCCGGTTATTACTAAAATTTGCAATAAGATATTAAATTATATAAAATGCAAGGAGTTACACTATGAATAATTGGCAAACATTTGAAATAAATTGCACCTATTATTTGCAAAATACCTTCGGCGAAGTTGCTTCATTTATACATTGTGGCGGAAGCAATTCAAAAATCCCAGACATTAAAGTTATTGCAAAAAACCAGACTTTTTTTATAGAATCCAAGATGGCACACGCTCAATGCGGGCAGTTTGTTTTGTTGCCAGACAGTAACAATCAATTGTTTAAATACAGTCCTTTAAATTCTTTTCCTATCAATGAATATTCTCTTAAAATAATACAATATATGAATAGAAATTTCACAACCTTTCAAACGCCTACTTCCTCAGGCATAAAAATACACTTTAAAAATTGTGAAAATTTATTTGCAAACTGGATTTGCAATTTTTACAAGAGCAAGAATGTTAAATTTGTAATAACTGAGGGATTTAAAATTATCCCTATTGATAAATTTTACAATTCTTTTGATATCACGGCAACATACAGAATAAAACGAAGCGGTTCAAGAAAAGCTAATAAAAAAGATTTAGAAACGATTACTGCATACCTAATAAAAAACATTATTGATGTTGAGTTTTTCCAAGCTAATGACCATATATTTATCAAAAGCTCTTCGACAAAATTAGAGAGACGATTTACAATAGACGAAACAGAATACTATCTTTCTACCACGAATACTTCTAATGTTTTTGAAATTAGAAAATTAAGCAATACATCACACGCAAATGTTATTTTTTCAATTGCACTCAAAAAGAACATATGCGGATTATCTAATGAGGAATTTAAGGGTTATTTAATTTAAAGCTATCTCTAAATTTAATATATTTTTTGACAGCATACTTATAAGCAGCTAAATAATATTTACCAATTGGCAAATCACCTTTAAGACGATTTGCCATATTTTCATTTCGTCCGCAATTATAAAAACAATTTAACAAATCACGACATTTGTTTTTTTTATATTCCTCATCAATATCGCAGCTAATTAAAGCCTTCTCTATCTTTTTTATCCTAGATACCATATCGCAACAATTTTTTTTAGGCACATTATTTTGTTGTAACCAATTATAAAAATTAATTTCATTCACCGTCATTCTCCAATTCTTTTCCTATTTGAGTAGCAATGTACTGCAAAACATCTACAACTACTGAGTTACCAAACTGTTTGTATGCTTGGTTACGATTATTGGCAATAATAAATGAGTCTGGAAATCCCATAAGTCGTGCACACTCTCTAGGCATCAGTTTACGAGGACGTCCATTTACCAGATAACCTCCAGTTTTAGCAAAAACCCCACCACCATATGCAGATAAAGTTATTGCTATTCCTTTCGTACTATATATTCTTTCTCCTTGTCCTCCTTGATTTACAATCCCCAATCGAATTGTATGATCACAATACTTATTATCTGCGATGCTATTATATTGAACATCTCTTCTGTTAACATACATTTCGGGAGGAATATATTTGTCATCCAGTAAAATATCTTCAACATGTTTATGTAAATCAACAGGCTTCGGAAAACAAAAGTTTACATCTAAATCGTTTCGAAAACAAACCATATAAATACGCTCTCGTTTCTGCGGCACACCAAAATCAAGTGCATTTAATACTCGATAAAAAAAATTATATCCTAAATCTTTTAATGTATCAGTTACAACCTCCAATGTCTTACCATTATCGTGTACAGCAAAATTTTTAACATTTTCCATAAAAACCACTTTTGGTTTTTTTTCTTTCACTATTCTAGCAACATCAAAAAATAATGTTCCTCTACTATCTTCAAAACCAAGTCTTTTCCCACTAATAGAAAATGCTTGACAAGGAAATCCTGCACACAAAATATCATGATCAGGTATATTTTTTTCATCAACTTTAGTTATATCTCCATCTGGAATCTCACCAAAATTTGAAAAATACACTTGTTGAGCAAACTTGTCCCACTCGTTAGAATAAACACATCTGGCACCCAGTGATTCTAATGCTAATCTAAAACCACCAATACCAGCAAATAAATCTATAAATGTATAGCCTTGCAATACTTTTTTCTCTATCCTAATCATTTTCAATCACCTAGCTTATTATAGCGCATAGCGCATATTCTGTCAAATTTTTTCGCACAAAAAAACCGCAACTTGATGTGCGGTTTTTTTGTGAAAAGACTTGTTTTTAAGTTTAATTAGTCTTGCCTGTGTTTTGCGTTGTGCAAATGACCTTTGAACCATTGCCTGACGGGCATGTTTTCAGGCGTTTGCCTCGGCAGTTTTGTGCTCTTTGAAAGGCAAAACAATGTTGGACTGCAAGAAGGAAGCAGGCAACACCACCGAAAGTGCAAAGGCAAACAGCAAAGCCAAAGCCAGCAATCCGCCCGCCGTTACTGCAATAAACAACGAATACAGCAACGGAACGAAAATGAGCAACGCAATTGCGTTTGTTACCGAGCAAAGCACATGGCTTGCAATGCCGTTTTCCGTAAACGCTCTCACAAGCAACACCACTGCGCCCAGCAACGCAGGCCAGAAAAACAAGAAAGACGCCCCTGCAAGGGCAAACGTGGTAACGGTTGCAAACAGAAGATTCCACGCAACGCCCGCCGTCAGATATTCCGTTGCGGAAGTTTGCGATTTTCCGATTTTTTTGAAGCAGAACAGCAATTCGCCTGCAAGCACCAAAATGAAAGTGAGGGCAAAGGGTACACCTGCACCGTTAACACGCAGATAGGTGAGATTCCACGGGTTGCCCACGATTAGCGCCGTAAGGTAGGAAATGACAAATCCCACAAGGGCGGCACCCACCACAGAAGCAAGCACCACTGCCATTGCCACGCCAAAGCGTTTTGCGCTTATTTTTCCCCTGATAATCATGAAAACAAGCGCCACGGCGAACACCGCAATACCCAACAGAGTGAACACAATCGCCACCGTTTCGGAATAGCGTGCCAAAACACCGGGCAAAACGTTGAAAAACACTGCGTCCTGCGTGGCATCGAAGTAGTTGATGTCGGCATACTTGGCGTTGGACGTGTATTCCTTCAAAATGGGCATTATTTGCGAGCCGTAATGCTGCATGCTGCTTGTGCTGATGTTGGAAAGGTTGTCCGACGGCACATGATAGTAGTTGATGTTGTCCAAAGTGGAAAAGTTGATGCCCTGTTTGCCGATATCCAGCATGGAAGTGAAGTCCGTGAAGTTGGTCATTACCGAGTACACCGCAGTTGCCACGGAATAGGTCATGGGAAGGTTGGCTTGGGCATACAAATCCACCACTTTTATGTTGTTTTTGCTTGTTTCAAACATGTACGCAGGACCTGCAACGCCACGAGCCTCAACGTTTATTACAAAATTCACGTTGTTCTTGACAATCTCGTTTGTGAGAGATTCCTGCAAGGAACCGTACATGCCCGTTTCTTCGGCATCGGTGAAACAAATGTAGATGCTTGTTTCCAACTGATTGGAAGGCACCTGCGAATAAAGACGGGCAATTTCCAGCAACGTTACTACGCCGAAACCGTCGTCCGCAGCCCCGTAGGAATTGCCGAGTTCGCCTGCACGGGCACTGTGTCCACGGGAATCGTAGTGAGCCATCAGCAACACGCCCGTTTGACTTTTGCCAGGTATTGTTACCCACAGATTTTTGATGTCGTAGGTGATGGGCTTTGTTTTGTCGAGAGTGTTGTCCGAGTTGAGGGCACCCATGTAGTCGAGGTCTTCCTTGGCCCAATTGTGTTCTTCCACATTAAGCCCCATGTCTGTCAGCGTTTGCTTTATGTACAGACGGACATTTTCGTGCGCCTCTGTGTCAAACACGGAATGCGGTTGTTTGGCAATTTCCTGCAAGTAGGAAAGAGCGTTTTGTGCACTGAATCCCTGTGTGTCTGCCGAGGGAGCAGGCGTAATGAGAATGCATCCGCCCAAAACAAACGCCACGGCAAGCACTACGCAGGTGATAATTAACGAAAGATGCTTTTTTACCATATATAAATTCTCCGTTGTTTCAAAAGACTAAGTACAAAATACTACTTTCCGTAAAATTTGTCCAGCATTTCAAAGGCTGTAAGTACCAATGCACAGATAAGCGAAAGAAAATATGTGAAAAACTTTCACAAACAGGAAATTTCTATTTGCAATAAATTACCTCATTTAATACCGACGTTGCCCACATTGTAAAGCACAATTACGTTGCAGAAAATACGTGAAAAACTTTGACGAATAGCAAAATTTTTATTTGCAATAAATTATCTTATTTAATACAAATATCGCCCATATTGTAAAGATTGTACGCCAAGGCAATGTTCAGTCTGAGAAAAGGAAGTCAGCAACAAAAAATAACGGTCTGACAAATCAACAGCCGCTGCAAACAACTTGCAGCGGCTGCTTTTGAATAAGTTGCAACACCATTTTGGAGCGCGTATTATTTGAACAATACGGAATAATACCGATTTTGTTCAACTTGTCCCGACCGAATTGTTTTTCCGACCGAGATCATGCATGATATTGCAATCATTCTCGAAAATTATTGGGACTACCGCACTTCAATGTTTTCGCAATAGTCCTTTTGCCTACCCCCACACGCAAGACACACCGTTCATCTGAATCAAATCAAAAAAGCGTTGCTGACTTTTCACTTTTCGTCGTACACAATCAAGTCCTCATCTGTGCCGACAGGTTACCGCAACAACACCTTTGATATTGTTGAGGGATAGAACTTGTGTAACTGACGCACGGTTGCATATCGAACTTTCCACCACTGCACATCAATGTTGCACTACAGGCACCGACAAGAATTACACTGCATAAAATTGCCAAAATTCTTTTCATCAATTTCCCTGCTTAGTTTTTATAGGTCTATATGAAGAATATCAGTCAATTACTCGCCGGTATTTTCATAGGTCCGACATCGACTATTAACGTTACCGTACGTGATTGGAGATTTTCTTTGGACGGGTTAACTTCAAAAGTCAACACATATCTGCCTGCGTTTTTTATGAAAAAGCAGTACCTCGATCCATCATAGAAACATCCGGTATCTACCGTGGTTGCTCCGTCAGTGTAAGTTCCGCTTAATTTAACGCTATCGCCATACAATGCAATCGCAGGATTTTTTGTATCGTCTGCTCTTACGTAACCCGTTAGGGTTATTGTGCGTGGCAATTCGTCAGAAAGATACATATACTGAATATCAGTATTTTCGTCATATTCTATAATAAAAGAGTTGATGGAAAGGTTTGCGCTTTGCATGTATGCACAACTTACACGCACTTTTATGTTTTCTTTTCCGCTGCAACTGCCCAAAATACAGCCGGAAATTATTAGAACAATCAACAATAAAATTATTACGATCTTTTTCATAAATTCCTCCGCGTCTATCCAACATTAACTTTCAAGAAAATAGTGCGTTCCGCTATATTCTGTAACTCCTCATCATTAGGTGTTATTGTCCAACGCATTTCATAATACCCCTTATTTTCAACACAAAATGCATTATTCTCGTCTGGTGAAAAAATTGTTTTCAGTACGCCATCCACATAGTAGTGGCAATCTCCTGTTACATTGTAAAAATCGCGCACAGAATGCCAAAATCCCAAATCCGTGTGGTCTTTTGTGTAGTCCAGCCCACCAATACAAGCGTATTCTAATGTATAATAACGTTTTTCTATCCGATACAAATCTAAAACTACGGTGTCTATATCCGGAGTAAACACCGCATAAACGTTGTTTTCTATGTAATACGATGTTTCCGTATTCGATGCACAGTGCACCATGAGGGACATTTCATAGGTTTCCTTGTCGTCGCACCCCACCATCACACAACAGGTAACGACAAGAATTACACTGCATAAAATTGCTAAAATTCTTTTCATCATTTCCCCTCCTTTCAGTTTTGAGTGTTTGTAAGCAAAGCAAGCAGGCTTTCCAAACTGTGTTCGAAACAATCCACATGCAGGTAACATACATTGCCTTTGTACTGAATTTTCAAAAGGTAGGCTGCTTTCAGCAAACTAGCTTTTCCTTCGCCGTAATAAATCGTGTAATCGCCGACAACAACCTTTTCTGTAAGACTTTCGTAAATTTCCTTACCGACGAATTCATAGTTTTTGTCAAGATGGAACAGAAACGTTAAAAGATAATAATCGCCATCAAGCACCTCATAATGCCCGCTAATAGTTGCAAATACAAGTTTATTATCGCTTGTATACGATTCGCGTCCATTGAGAGACTTTAATGTTAAGTTACAGCCGATGCTGTGCAAATACTCGTAGGACTTTTCATCATCTATTAAAAGTCCCCACACTTCCGAATTCTCATATGCAGGAGAACCGGGCGTTTGCGTAGTTTTCAGCACAAAAGGAAGAGAAACTACAACAAAAATCAGCATGCAGGCGCAGGCGATTGCCCATTTTGCAAGACGATTGGGCTTTGTAACGGTTGGGCTGCGAAAGGGCGCACTGTTTAATTGGTCGTTGACACGCTGATTGTTTTGTTGCAACCACGATTGAAATTGCGGCGTTTCTTTTTCGGCAATTTGTTTTATTTCTTTTTTAATATTTATAATATTTTTCATGTTGTCCCTTAATATATATTGACAGAATAGGCGTTATCGATATTTCCGAACCCGTACACCATCACATATTTGGTGGAACCGGAAGAGAAACCATCGGAAACTCTCAGCAAGATTTTTTGACTGACAACAACATTGTACTGATTGTAGTAGGTAATGGTTTTTATGCCGCTTACCACCATTGTGTGAGCACCGCCGTATATTTTTTTAACATAAACATCGGTATTGCCGCCGGACGTTATTCCGTCTTGGTCAACCAACGCATATCCCGACACGAAAATTACAACGGGAATTTGTTCGCTGATTGACGCCGTTGTTTCTCCTACCGAAAAACTTCCGTTTTTGACGCTTTCGAACTCGATTGTTCTGTTTTTGGACTGCACGTATTGTTGCAAACCGTTTTGAAACTGACTTATGGTCGTTCCGCTTCCGGAAGAATTGGTTTCCATAAGATCGAACAAACTGTTTATCACTTCTGACACGGACGCATTTTGAGGATTGTAAATGTAGATATCACGAATTACTATTCCTGCCGTAAAATTGGGGATAAGGTTGTCGAAATACCTGTCGTAATACCCCAACACAATGGCTCCCGCAACGGGGGCGCAGTCGTTTGCATTTGCCGTTGTGCTGTAATATTTGGGAATGTCGCTTGGTATAACCGTTTCGCTTTCAACCTTGCGGTAGTAACTTACCGTTTCGTTTTGAGTGTACAAAAACGTTGAGCCGTTGAAACCGTCGGCATAAGTTTTTTCCGCGGGTTTGGCAAAAACGCAAATTGACAGAGCAAATAAAATTGACAATGCAACACAAATAATTTTTTTCATAAGATTATCCCCTAATATATTGACGATTAAAAAAGGGAAAAAGTATCACAAAATAAAAAAATTGCAGAATTATTTTCCGCAATCGTTAATTTCGCTTTGCAACTGCTTGCAACTTTTGGCATAATGTCGTTTGACCGTTGCCACAGACAAGTTGAGATTTTTGGCAATTTCCGCAAAAGTAAGTTCGTAAAACACATGCTGACAGAAAATTTCCTTGTCCGTTTCCGCAAGACTTGACAACAAATCCATCACGTCGTGGCTTGAAACATAGTTTGTAAGCACGGCGCTGTCCAACGTCTGCAAATCGGCAACATACAACGGTTTAGACCGCTTTTGAAAATCCCTGACAAGATTCACCGTCATCGTGTAGACGTATGCGTCGGGGTTTTTGACGGTCATGCCTGCCAAACCGCACAGTTTGACAATTACATCCGACGCTATGTCGTGGGCATCTGCACCGCTTTTCAATTTCAGGCGTGCAACGGCATAAGCCTTGGGGTAGTACTCGTTGAATAACTGCTCCAATGCCGACATATCGCCCGAAGAAAGGCGTTTTAATAGATTGTTGAAATGCCAAGCCGTCATAGTTTTCTTTTGATTGCAAGCAAAAACTTGCTGTGCCGATAAAAATTCGTCAACACAGTACAACTATTATACCACAGCGTCAGATACCTTGCAAATAAAACTAGGTTTACACGCCTTAAAAACTTGTTGGATGATTTGATTGTGATTTTACAAACAAAACAACTTACTACGCAAACAACACCAAAATTTTTGTTACGTTGTTAAAATTTTGATTTTGAAAATATCAGAAATTGAAGTAAGTAACAAAAAAGGAAAGGCGTTTTGCCTTTCCTTTTGCAAGCAACTTGCAACAAGCCCGCCCTTGGCGGAGCAAATAAAACCCCAACCAAACCTTTTTACGGGTTCAGTTGGGTACCGCTTGGCGGAGCGTTAGTAACGTAAATCGAATTTTGTAACGATTATATGGAGTTTGAAGGTATCGTTCCCATTAATGCTACTTTTATGTTTCCAGAATAGCCACATTCTGTTCGTATGTCTTGTGCTGCATTGATAATTAAATCTATTGCTAATGAGTAATTTTTATCATTTTTTCTCATTATTTCTAACGATATTCCTATGTTGAAATAAATGGAATTGATTTTGTCTAATGATAAATAGTTCTCAATATCTAATATTATTTCATTTTGCTTTATATTGTTTGCATATTCAATCAAAAATTTACCACCGGCAGATATGATACTAAACATTTTGTTAATTTTTTCTCGGTCTTTAATGGAAAACAACTTCAAATTTTCCAGAGAATATTTATCTGAACAAATTTTAAGACGTTTGACGGCTTCAGAAAATATTAGTTCTTCGGTGGGATATTTGGACGAAAAAACCATATATCTGAGGCTTGAGTATTCTTCAAGTGGCAGATCCCAATTAAAATCTATATCATTCATTCTTTCTTCAAACCACAAGATGCGCTGCATTATAAAAACTAATTCATCGTATAGTTTGTGAAAGTAAGTTCCTTTAGCTTTTTTAATTTTTCTTTTTGTATCATTATCAATTTTTATGTCTAAAAAAATTGCCATCAATGCAGCTGCAATGCCACTACAGCCAATGCTAGATAAAACTGAAAAAATAATACTGTTGCTAAAGCAAAGAGGTATGATAAGAATTATTGATATAAAAATCGTAATTAAATAAACTCTATTTTTTAGGAAAAAACATTTGATTTTTTTGAATACTTTCTTCATTTAAATAATCCCTCATTTCTTAAACACAAACAAATACTCGTGGGCGAGAAGTAGGAAGTTAAACTTTATGCTGTTTGTTTTCCAATAACCCGTTGCTTTGCAGTTGTGTTGTTCTTTAATTATAATTTCTTTCGTCTTGAAGCCTGCTATTTCAAAAATACGCATTGTTTCAAAAGCAAGTGGCTGAACCATGCCTTTTTTACGCGTATCACCCATAAGGATAGCACAGAATTTATCTTTTTTCAATACACGGTAAAACTCGTCAGCTACTTTACCCATTTCAAACAAAAAATCTTTTGTCTTTAAGAGCGAAAGATCTCCGTCAATGTCTTCGCTATAATGGATAATATCTGCATAGGGCGGATGAGCACAGATAAGATCAACGGAATTGTCCTTAAGGGGCAATTTTCTTACGTCCGCCACGTCGATTTGAGTAGTAGCAGTGGTATTAAACTCAAATTCGCATTTTTTACGACTTAATTCTACCGCAGCGGGATTTATATCAAAACCGATAAAGTTTCTATTTGTAAGCCTTGCCTCGACAGCCGTTGTGCCGCCGCCTACAAAAGGATCTAAAACCGTGTCGCCCTCGTTTGAATAACGCAAAATTAAATTGCGCGGTATATACGGCGACCAATTACCGCGATATTTGGCGTCGTGCGTTGCCCATTTACCACGATCGGGAAACGCCCATACTGTATTCGTTTCCAGTTCAAAATTTTCGGGCTGTAAAGGAATATTTTTCGCCATATCAATCAAACAACCTTTCGATTATGCCGTTTTCCAAATCGGCGATACAGTACATATTATCTAAAACGTCAAAGGTTTCTTCTAAATTGTGGCGAGCAGATTTCCAACCGTCAGCTCCGTCCGTAAACCACACGAAAGCAAAGCCGTCAATTTCTTTTGCCTCTAAAGCGATCGTTTTGTAACTGCGCGCGGTTTCGTTAAGTTTTGAACCTCCGCCTGTATAAAAATTTGTTTCTATTGCATATATTGTTTTGCCTTTCTTAACAACAAAATCAAAACGTTTTTCGGCTTTACCTTGATTAGAAATGCCTGATAAATCAATATCCCATTTCCTTTCGATCGCAGACAGCTTCATTTCCTTAAAATATGTCTCGCCTTTAATAAGACCTGCTTTAATAAGATAATCTTCTACAAGATTTTCCATTAAATGACCGCCACGATTTTTACGTCCGTTACTATCAAGTCCAACTTCAACGCCCGTAACATAATCGACAAGATTATTTATAACGTGATTTGCAATTAAATCAAACAAACCGGTTTTTTGCATAAACATTATGTATTCTTTCGTAGTGTAGTTAGGTTTGTTAAAGTTAAAAAGATATTCGCCGTCTCCGTCAATAACGTAAATTTGACGACTGCGAACGGCAAGTAAAATGGGAATACACTTCAACACTTGTGGATAATCGTTTATCAGTTTATTAAAATCGTGTTCTATATTTTTCGATCCAATAAGCGAGTTAAGTATATTCAATTCAACTTTTATATTTTCGATATTGCAGTAAACCTTTTCAAAATCAACATAATAACCGTAATCGCAAATGCTTGATTTGAAAGTTTTAAGCCATTCACTAAAATTTCTTTTCATTTGCTTCTCCCTTAATTGCAAATAAGCAATTCATTTATCTTGCCGCGTTTTTCCGCATTGCTGTTTATCATTCGTATTGCCGAAACCCGGTGGATCTTGTATGATTTATATAAGTCATCAAAGAAATTGTCTTCCGGATTGACATTTTTCGGATCGGAATTGCTCAAAACGATTTTCGCTCCTGCCGCGTTTAACTCATCGATAAATTTTGCAAGCCGTATCTGTTCGTTGTCGTCGAATGCGTCTACGTTATACGATGTAAACATTGAAGTTTCCGAAATAGGGCGATAAGGCGGATCTAAATAGACAAAAGTATTATTATCAATGAACGATTTTGACAAAGTATAGTCACCGCAAACAATAGTTACGTTTTGTAGCGCAATATGAATGTTGCGGAGATTTTCCTCATCGCATATGGTAGGATTTTTATAAGAACCCATTGGAACATTGAATTGCCCTTTCCGATTAACGCGATATAGTCCGTTAAAACAAGTCTTATTCAAAAAAATGAAATATGCTGCTTTTTCTATTGAAGTGTGCTCGCTCAATTCCAATGAATTAAATTTATCACGGATATTATAATAGTAATATTTTCTGCCGTTATCGTCGAGAGGCAAAAACGTCATCTGCATCTCATTAAGCCGCGCAATCAATGCTTCAACATTTTGCTTGATAGCAGTGTAAGCGTTGATCAACTCTGAGTTAATATCGCTAATATAAAGCTCTTCGAAAGTATATTTTGAAAGTACGTTGAAAAACAATGCACCGCCGCCGACCATGGGTTCAGCGTATTTTGTCAAGGCATTTTCGCCGTCGGAAGGCAGCATCTTTTCGATCTCTTCAATCAATTGACCCTTTCCGCCGACCCACTTAACAAACGGTTTAAGTTCGACTTTGTGCGCTTTTTCATAACGAACGGTACGCTTGTCTATCGGCTTTTCGGCATTCGCGGGGATGATCCACATATTGCCGACCATCATTGCGCCGGAAATTCTCTCTTCGGAACAGAGAATCGCTACGCGCCTTTGTGAGATATTCCACTTCTCTGCAGCTTCTTTCGCAGAAATGTAACTTAACATATCTTGCACCTCTGGAATTTATGCTTCTATTATATTCTAAAACGCGAATAATAGCAAGCGATTTCTTGTCAATAATTAAAGGAGGCAAATGTATTTTTGCAATTTGGCACTGTGGCGGGTGCTTGAATAAACGAGCG
>ULNQ01013741.1_pt1 | contig 17542 bp, 12 predicted proteins | sample 1951951 | NCBI WGS metagenome assembly ULNQ01 (sample SAMEA4835580, study PRJEB28245) | human gut metagenome | biome: gut microbiome; material: fecal sample | place: Denmark | collected 2008
AAATTAATAATATACCAGTAAAAAGAGTAGCGATTATGGCATTTGGTTCAGCAGGTGCTAATGCACAAACAACAACTGGAGAATCTATATACATATTTAAAAATGAAGAAGCCAAAACTAAATATATTGAAAATATGAGAAAAGAAGGCAGTACTGATGAAGAAATAAATGAAATAATGAAAACATCATATATATATGGAAGCGCTGAATTAAATGCATTGAAATTAAAAACCAGAAAAGACGATGTCATAGAAAGTGGTGATAAGTACAAAATAAATAAAGATGCAACTGGTAGTATAAAGTTAGAAAAGACTACATCTACTGATTATGATTTTATACATTATGATAATGAGTATCAATTTGATTTTTGGTATTATTGTGTTACTTCTGAAAAATGTGAACTTTTAAAAGAATACTTTAGGAGTAAAGATCCGGCAATAAATTACGGAATTACTGATAGTTCATATTATGAATATTTATATTCTTTTGAACAAACAACATCAAATGGTGGAGGTCATGATATTGGCCATCATTTTGGTATGCTTAATAATTTAGAATATATTTCTTTTTACGGGTTAGATAATCAATATGGCGTATTTAAAGCACTTGATTTTTCTCAAGCAATATACATGGAAGAATTAACTCCTTATGCAACAGCTATGCCTAATTTAGATGATTCACAGCAACTTATTTCAAAAGTTATACTTCCCCCAAACATTAAAACTATAAATTTGCCTTTTGCAAAAGAAGTTATATTTCCTAGTAATTCAATAACAGAAGTCATTTTTCCAGGGTTTGCTTTTATAGAGTCTATTGCTTTTCCTAAAACATTAAAAGCTATTGGTAATAATGCATTTCAAGGCAAATCTTTGACATCGGTTGTAATTCCATCATCAGTTGTTAGAATAGGTTCAAATGCTTTTGCGGGGCCACGTTTAGGACAAGGGAATATTACATCACTAAAATTTGAAAAAGATTCTCATCTAATTGCAATATATGGAAGCGATGGCAGTGAATATGATGCAGGTGCTTTTGAAGGAAATAAATTATCTAATGTAATAATTCCAAAATCAGTTGAATATATTGGTTATCATGCTTTTGCAGGAAACAACTTAACTACTGTTTCATTTGAAGCAAATTCTAAATTAAAGTATATGGATAGCTCGGTTTTTGGGGGAAATTCAAATCCAATTAATCTTACACTTACTACGCCAACAGATTTAAGTAATTGGCCAGCTGGTACAAATGATAATATAACAGTAGTATACGAAAGATAATTAAATTAGAATCAAATAATTTGATTCTTTTTTAGATATAATCTAATCTTTTTCTTATAACAAACTTTTATTTTTAAGATAACAAAGTTATATAGGTATTTCCTTGAAATGATATATTTATTGCTGTAGAATGTAATTATGAGAGGTTTGTTATGGAAAAAGAAATGTTTGAAACGTTAATAGGTAAAGATGAAATTGAAACTAGAATAGGTGAGCTTGCAGCTAAAATTGATTATGATTATAATGGTGAGGAAGTTGTTGTAGTTCCAGTGTTAAAGGGTGGAATGATATTTGCTTGTAGTTTAATGTTGGAGTTAAAATCTACTCCTGTTGTAGTTGACTATATAGATGTATCTAGTTATGGTAATAATACTTCATCAATGGGTGAGGTTATACCTAAGAAATGGTTAGGGGACTCAGTATGTGATAAAAATGTTTTAATAGTGGATGATATTATTGATTCTGGTAGAACACTTGACTATATTAAAAATAGAATTATAAGTGAAGAGAGGCCAAAATCTATTAAGCTTTGTACACTATTAAATAAACCATCTAGAAGGGAATTTGATATTGAACCTAATTATATTGGTTTTGATATAGAAGATGTGTTTGTCGCAGGATATGGACTTGATTATAAGGAGCATGAAAGAAATAAGCCTTTTATAGTTAAAGTTAAACAGTTTAAAGGTAACTAGTATAGTTACTTTTTTCTTTTAATAATGGACAAATAAGGCTTTTAAATATATAATATGTTTATATGAGGAGGGGAATTTATGATAATAAAACCTAAAGGTTGTCATGATATCTATGGTTATGAAGCTAAGAGATGGCAATATGTATCTAAAGTTATAGATTCTTTAATGGAAAAATATAATTATAATTTTATTCGTACGCCAATATTTGAATCGAGTGAAGTTTTTCATAGAGGTGTAGGAGAAACAACTGATATAGTTTCAAAAGAAACTTATGATTTTAAAGATAGAGGAGATAGGTCAATGACCTTAAGACCTGAAGGAACTGCGGGAATTGTAAGAAGCTTTGTTGAAAATAAAATGTATGGTGATGCTACTCAACCTATAAAACTATATTATAATGGTACAATGTATAGATATGAGAGACCACAATCTGGAAGAGATAGAGAACTTACACAATTTGGTGTGGAAGTTCTTGGAAGTGATGATCCTATTATTGATGCTGAAGTTATTTCAATACCTGTTAATTTATTTAAGTTGTTAGGACTTAAAGAGGTTAAAGTTAAAATTAATACTTTAGGGGATATTGAATCTCGTAATATGTATAGGGATGCACTTGTTGAACATTTTTCTAAATATATTAATGAGTTATGTCCTGATTGTCAGGAAAGATATAAAAAGAATCCAATGAGAATTCTTGATTGTAAATTTGATAAAGAACATATTGCATTAAAAACTGCACCTCGTACAATTGATTATTTAAATGATGTATCACGTGAAAGATTTGATAAAGTAAAAGCTTATTTATCTGAACTTGAAATTGATTATGAAGTAGATCCTGGCGTTGTTAGGGGCCTTGATTATTATAGTCATACTGTTTTTGAAATAGAAGCCCATGTTGATGGATTTGGAACTAACAATGTTTTAGCAGGTGGAGGTAGATATAATGGTTTAGTAGAATTATTAGATGGACCATCTACTCCTGGTATTGGATTTGGGCTTGGCATGGGACGTCTTATGATGGCATTGGAACTTGAACATATAAGTCTTCCTATAGTAGATGATATTGAGGCTTTTGTTATGTATGTTTCGGATACTGAAAAAATGTATGCGGCAAGTCTTGTTCAAATGCTTAGAATGAATGGATTTAGAGCTGAAACTGAGTATAATGGAAGAGGACTTAAGGCACAATTTAAACAAGCTGATAGATTAAAAAGTAAATTCTTAATAATTTTAAATGATGATGATTTATCACATGATGAAGTAAAAATAAAAAATAATAAAACTAAAGAGGAAGAACTAGTTGGTGTTGATTATATAATGTATTATTTAGATGAACATCTACAAGAAGATGATGGTGAAGAGTGTGATTGTGGATGTGATACTCACCATGATTCTTCTACTTGTTGTTGTCATGATGATGATATGGAGGAGTAAAAATGAATAGAGTATACATAAAGGATTTAGAAAAACATTTTAATGAAGAAGTAGAGGTACAAGGATTTGTTGAAAATATAAGAAACCTTCAATGGGTAGCCTTTGTTATAATAAGAGATAATACTGGTAAAGTACAAGTTACTATAGAAAAAAGTGAAGAATCTAATAAGGAAATGATTGATATTATATCTTCACTTAACAATGAGAGTACAGTTAAAGTTATTGGTAAGATATTAGAAAGTCCAAAAGTTAAACTTGGTGGTAAGGAAATAATTCCATCCAGTATCGTAGTTACTTCTAAAGCATTAGAAAGTGAACTTCCAATTAATATTAAAGATAAAGATGCTAGTTTAATAGATGCTAGACTCGACAACAGATGGTTAGATTTAAGAAATCCATATAATGCTGATATATTTAGAATTCAATCTAAATTTGTAGAAGCAATGAGAGAATTTCTTTATAGTAAAAACTTTATGGAAATTCATACACCAAAATTAATTGGTGCTGCTAGTGAGTCTGGTAGTGAAGTATTTGAGGTTAAATATTTTGATCGTCTTGCATATCTTGCACAGTCTCCACAATTCTATAAACAAATGGCTATGTCTGCAGGACTTGATAGAATATTTGAAGTTGGTCCTGTGTTTAGAGCCGAGAATTCCAATACAAATAGGCATACTACAGAATTTACTGGATTTGACCTAGAATTTAGTTATATTGATTCAGTTGAAGATGTTATGTGTATGGAAGAAGAACTTTTAACTTATGCATTAGGTAAGGTAAAAGATTCTTATGGGGAATTAATAAAAGAAGAGTATGGACAAGAAGTAATTGTGCCAACTGGTAAATTTCCTAGAATTAAATTACATGATTTATATGATGAATTAGAAAATCGCTATGGATATAAAGTTAGTGAAGATGCTAAGGTTGATTTGACTACTGAAGCTGAAAAATTATCTTTTAAGTATTCAATGGAAGTACATAATAGTGAGTTCTTATTTGTTACTGATTATCCAAAGAATAAACGTGCATTCTATCATTTAAGGAAAAATGATATTCCACAAGGATATGATCTTATTTGGAGAGGGGTAGAAATAACTACTGGTGCACAAAGGGAACACAGATATGATGTATTATGTGAACAAGCACGTGAAAAGGGGCTTGATAAAGACGTTAAGTTCTATTTAGAGTTCTTCAAATATGGATGTCCTCCACATGGTGGATTTGGACTTGGAGTGGATAGACTTACTATGTTACTTTTAGGTCTTCCATCACTTAAAGAGTCTATGTTTATATTTAGAGGCCCTAATAGATTAAATCCATAATTTATAGAAACTTTACAAATTTTTGTAAAGTTTTTTAAATTCTTTACATTCTTTTAGGAATTGTTGTACCAATATATTATAATTAAGTTATAAGAGAAAGGTTTGATTTGATGAAAAAGAATAATAATTTAATTTTAGAAGTTTTAGTTGTTTTACTTATTGCGTGTATAGTATCTCCTTTGATATATTTTTTAACTAATAGTAAAGTTATAAAAAATAATAAAAAAGAAGTTAAGAAGGCAGAGGATACATCTAGATATCCATATACACTTAATCTTTATAAGTCTGGCGATACTTATTTTGAAAATAAGTGTTTTGACTGCGATACAGCATTTACTATTCCTACAGAGAGCAAGGATGCTAAGTTTGTAGTTGTTCCTATTTCTTCTTTGAGTGAAGACCCATATATTTTATATGATGATAATGGACTTAAAATATATAGTACTCTTGATAGTAGAGTGTATAAGATTAATTTAGATAATAAATATGAAAATTATGAGATAGGATTATCAAAGGATAATAAAATTGTGGGTATTGTTTTTTATAATATGGAAGAACATAGGGAAAAGCCCAAAGATGATGATTTTCCTGAAGCATGTCTTATAAAACGCGAAGAATATAAGGATGCTGGAATGTATAATTTTAAGACAGATAAGATAATGTTTAATGATGATTATGACTATTTACATATTTTAGATGAGAATGAAGTTGTTGCGATAAAACAAGAATATAATGATGAAGGAACAACAAATTCAAATACATATATTTTTAATATAGATTCTGGTAAAAAGGTTTATTCTTTATCTGGAGAAAAATTTGTTGATAAAATCCATACAAATAGTGGTGTGGTATATTATATTGATTCTGGATTATATAACTCGAAATTCAAGAAGATTTTTTCTAGTTATTACAATGTTACTTCAGATGGTATTTATGTAATGAATAAAAATAAAGATAGTGTAAGTTTATATGACGCGAATGGTAAAAAATTAAATTCATATAAGATAGTTGGTGACTTTCAAACATTGTTTGACAATAATGAATATTATTTAACTGTTTATAATGGTTATCTTTATATTAGAGGTCTTAACAATTCTTTTGCTCAAAAAGTTGGCGTTTGGAAGGAAAATTATAGTATTAATAGTCAGGGTGAAGTATTTAATTCTTGTGATAGTGAACATTTTGGCAATAATACTGGGCTTAATATGTGGGGATTTGAATATTTTACTAATGGAGATAGTGGTGTTAGGGTTTGCTTTAATTCAGATACTAAGAAAGTTTTAACAAAAAATGATGATTTTATTCAATACTTTGGTGTTGGTAATGATCCATGTGATTGTATTTTTGGACTTTGTAATTAATTTTTATTTTAGACTAGGTAACTAGTCTTTTTTCTTTACAAATGAATAAATAATAATGGGTGATTATATTTGAAATTGAGAAAAAATTTATTTTATTTATTTTTCCCATTATTAGTTGGTTGGGTAAGTGCATTATTTAGTGGGAATTTTGACTTATATTCTTCTATTATTAAACCTCCATTATCTCCACCGGGATATGTATTTGGGATTGTATGGCCAATTTTGTATTTACTTATGGGTATATCTTTTTATTATATAAAGAAAGATAACTATATTTTAAATAATGCATGTGTTTGGTATTATGTTCAACTATTTTTAAATTTTATATGGTCTATAATCTTTTTTAGATTTAGGATGTTTAGTTTTGCAGTTGTAATACTTGCCTTGCTTATTTTGAGTGTCGTTATAACTTTTATTAAGTTTAGACAAATTAATAAGAGTGCTTCTAATTATTTAATACCATATGTTTTATGGATTATATTTGCTTTTTATTTAAATTTAGGAATTGCAATACTTAATTAGTTTCTTTATTAGTAAAAATTATACTAAATATACGTAAAAGACATAAAAAAAGTAATAAAAAGCCTTTAATTGTAAGACGTAATTATGTTATAATAAATATCGTTAAGGAAGGAGCAAGATATAGACATGAAATATGTATATTTATTCAGTGAAGGTAATGCTGATATGAGAAACCTTCTTGGTGGTAAAGGTGCTAACTTAGCAGAAATGACTAACATTGGTTTACCAGTACCTCAAGGTTTTACAATTACTACTGAAGCATGTACTCAATACTATGAAGATGGTAGAGAGATTAATGAAGAAATTCAATCTCAAATTAATGAGTACATTGGAAAAATGGAAGAAATTACAGGAAAGAAATTTGGAGATAAAGAAAATCCATTATTAGTTTCTGTAAGAAGTGGTGCTAGAGCATCTATGCCTGGTATGATGGATACTATTCTTAACTTAGGTCTTAATGAAGATGTTGTTAATGTAATAGCTGAAAAATCAAATAATCCACGTTGGGCTTGGGACTGCTACAGAAGATTTATCCAAATGTATTCTGATGTAGTTATGGAAGTTGGTAAAAAATATTTTGAACAACTTATTGATGAGATGAAAACTAAAAAAGGAGTTACCCAAGATATTGAACTTGATGCTGATGATTTAAAAGAATTAGCTAGAAAGTTCAAAGCTGAATATAAGGAAAAAATAGGAACTGATTTTCCAACTGATCCAAAAGAACAATTAATGGGTGCTATTAAAGCAGTATTCCGTTCATGGGATAACCCAAGAGCTAATGTTTACAGAAGAGATAATGATATTCCTTATTCATGGGGAACTGCTGTAAACGTACAAGCAATGGCTTTTGGTAACATGGGAGATGACTGTGGTACTGGTGTTGCATTTACTCGTGACCCAGCAACAGGAGAAAAAGGATTATTCGGAGAATTCTTAACTAATGCACAAGGTGAAGACGTTGTTGCTGGTGTTAGAACTCCAATGCATATTGCTGAAATGGAAGAAAAATTTCCAGAAGCATTTAAAGAATTTAAAAAAGTTTGTGAAACACTTGAAAATCATTATAGAGATATGCAAGATATGGAATTTACTGTTGAACATGGTAAACTTTATATGTTACAAACAAGAAATGGTAAAAGAACAGCTCAAGCTGCTTTAAAAATCGCTTGTGATTTAGTTGACGAAGGTATGAGAACAGAGGAAGAAGCTGTAGCTATGATTGATCCTCGTAACTTAGACACATTACTACATCCACAATTTGATGCTGCTGCACTTAAAAAGGCTGTACCTGCTGGTAAAGGTTTAGGAGCATCTCCAGGAGCTGCTTGTGGTAAAATCGTATTTACTGCAGAAGATGCAGAAAAATGGAATGAAAGAGGAGAAAAAGTTGTACTTGTTAGACTTGAAACTTCTCCAGAAGATATTACTGGTATGAAAGCTAGTCAAGGTATCTTAACTGTTCGTGGAGGAATGACAAGTCACGCTGCTGTTGTTGCTCGTGGTATGGGTACTTGCTGTGTATCTGGTTGCGGGGATATCGCAATGGATGAAGAAAACAAGAAATTTACTCTTGCTGGTAAAACTTATCATGAAGGAGATTATATCTCAATAGATGGTTCTACTGGTAATATATATGATGGAATTATTCCTACAGTTGATGCTAAAATTGCTGGAGAATTCGGTAGAGTTATGGAATGGGCTGATAAATTCAGAACATTAAAAGTTAGAACTAATGCTGATACACCTGCTGATGCTAAAAAAGCAAAAGAACTTGGTGCAGAAGGAATTGGTCTTTGCCGTACAGAGCATATGTTCTTTGAAGCGGATAGAATTGCTGCATTTAGAGAAATGATTTGTTCTGACAGTGTTGAAGAAAGAGAAACTGCCCTTGATAAGATTTTACCTTACCAACAAGGTGACTTTGAAAAATTATATGAAGCACTAGAAGGATATCCAGTTACAATAAGATTCTTGGATCCACCTCTACATGAATTCGTTCCAACTGAAGAAGCTGATATCAAAAAACTTGCTGATGCACAAGGTAAGAGTGTTGAATATATTAAAAACTTAATTGCATCTTTACATGAATTTAACCCAATGATGGGACATAGAGGATGTCGTTTAGCTGTAACTTATCCAGAAATAGCTAAAATGCAAACTAAAGCTGTAATTCGTGCTGCAATTAATGTTAAAAAAGCACATCCAGATTGGAATATTAAACCAGAAATAATGATTCCACTTGTTTGTGAAGTTAAAGAATTAAAATTTGTTAAGAATGTAGTAGTTGAAACTGCTGATGCAGAAATTAAAGCTGCGGGTATTGACTTAGAATACGAAGTTGGTACTATGATAGAAATTCCAAGAGCTGCTTTAACTGCTGATGAAATAGCTAAAGAAGCTGACTTCTTCTGCTTCGGTACAAATGACTTAACTCAAATGACATTTGGATTCTCAAGAGATGATGCTGGTAAATTCTTAAATTCTTACTATGATAATAAGATTTTTGAAAATGATCCATTTGCTAAACTTGATCAAGATGGTGTTGGAAAATTAATGGAAATTGCTGTAAAACTTGGAAAACCAGTTAATCCAAAATTACATATTGGTATTTGTGGAGAACATGGTGGAGATCCATCAAGTGTTGAATTCTGTAACAAGATTGGACTTGATTATGTATCTTGTTCACCATTTAGAGTTCCAATAGCTAGACTTGCTGCTGCACAAGCTGCTATTAAAGCGAGTGAAAAATAGAACGCAAAAGCGTGAAATAATAAAATATTAAGAAAGAGCTAAAAGGCTCTTTTTTGTTGTAAAAAGAAGAAAGTATTGATAAATAAAAGAAAAAAAGTGTTAGCCGATGTGATAATAAAAAACTTAATTTCTAATAAAAATAGTTAAATTATAGTTAGGGCGATTATTTTTCAAAAAAAATATAAATAAAGAAAGGAATGATTAAAATGTATTATGCTAAACCAACTTTAAAAAATTTATCTCAAGGAGAAAGACTTAAGTATATAAGAAGATATAGACATATGACTGCGGATGATGTGGCAGAATATTTTGGCCTTGGTGGTAAAGACCCACATAAAACTTTTAATAGTTATGAAAACAACTGCAGAGAACCAAGCAAAATGAGGTTAAAAGAAATAGCAGGCTTATATGAAGTTAGTGTTAATGCTATAAAGAAATATGATTTTAGTAATCCAATTGATGTTATCTATAACTTAATGTGGTTAGAAGAAGAATTTCCATATTATGAAATTAATTTTGATACTGATAGCTGTGAACAAACAAAATATAATGAAATAGTTCAAAAAACAATTAATGAATGGAAAGAAATGAGAAGTAAAAGAAAAAATTATGAAATATCAGATGAAGAATACCTTGATTGGAAATTAAACTATGAAATAGAAAATCAAACGAAATAACATTAAAAATGTATGATATAATCTTATTAGATGGAGTGATTGATATGGGTAAAATTAATTCAAAAGATTATGTTGTTTTAGATGTTGAAACAAATGGTTTATCATCATTAAAACATGATCTTTTATCTATATCTATTTATAAACCAGATGACAATAAAACATACAATAGATTTTTACCTCTTGAATTAAATAGTTTTGTGGAAACTTATTGGATAAATGGTATAGATGAAGATATGTTATCAGATAAGACTCCTTTGACTCAAGAAGAATTTGATGAACTAGTTAATGATTTTGAACTTGATAGAAGAACAATATTAACTTATGGAAGTATTGATGAGAAATTTATAAAGAATTATTTAAAAAGAAAAAAAATTAATGGATTTGAAAAATTAAATTTTTATAATTTTAAACATGATATTATTTCAAGTAAATTTTCAGAAGGCAATATTACAAAAGATAATTTATGTAATATTTATGGAATTGATGGTACAAAAGATATTCATAGTGGATTGAATGATTGTATTTTGGAATGGAAACTTTTTGAAAAGATGAATGGTAACAAATTAATAATCATCTCTAATACTGTAAATGAGTTTAATGATGAATATATGATACCGGCTAGTTATTTACAAACATATCCCAATTTTAAATATAGTATAAAGAATTACCCAAAGATTAATTATGAACTAATTCCAATTAAGTCATTTGATATTAGGTCAAAAGATTTAGAAAAATTTGATACAAACATCAGTGGCATGACAATTGAACACCTTATAAATACAATGATTGAAGCTAAAGATGTTAATAGTGAAACACTTTTATTTCAGACACAAAATAGAAATAAACTAAAAATGATTGGTAAATTGCCATCAATGATTCATACTATTTCAGCTATTTTTAATAATGATGGAACAATAACCGCTGTAAATAAAGAAGATGAAGAAAAGGTTAAGAGGATTAATGAGGTAACTCTTGCAATAAAAAAGGAAATTCTTCCATTAATATTATATATTAAGAGTCAAATTTTTAATAATGAAAAAATACTTTCTCAAGAGTTAGTATTAAATGAAAATGATAATGTTATGGCAAAATGTGACCTATCATCAAATAATACAATTTTAGAAATTAAAGCTTTTAATGGTAATGATATTGATAAATTTAAATATCAATTGTATTATGAAGCAAATGGTAGAGATATCTATTTGTTACAAACCTTTTGGTCAGTAAACATAAAGAACGGCTTAAAATTTACTATATATAAAGCAAATCCTATTGAATATATAGAAAAAAGTTCTGACTTAGAAGCAAGAAAAAATAACTTTGAAAAAAAAATAAATAATGAATATATTTCAGTTATAACTTATAATGGGTATGGTCAAAAAGTATTATTAAGGTGTAAAAAATGTAATAATGAATGGGGATCATCTTATAGATCAATTTTGAGATATAATCAATGCCCCTTTTGTAATCCTAAAGAAAAGAAAATTTCTGAAAAAACTAGAAAGACTGTTATGACAAGAGAAGAAAACTTTCAAAAAAGATTTTCTAGTTATCAATATAAAATAGCAGTAAAATCTGATTCTACTATACAAGTTCTTGAATATAAGAGTTCAAAAGAACCAGTAAAAGTTAAATGTTTGACTTGCGGATTAGAAAGAATATATTCAAGGGCTGATCATTTTTTAGAAAGATGTAGTTGTCCTAATTGTAAAAAGTTAAAGTAATATATAAAAATTATATATTATATGAATTATAAAAGAAGTGGAGAAACACTTCTTTTTATGTGTAAAATCGCACTCTAAACTTATTTATATAAAAGTGATAATCTATTTGTAGAGGTGATTAAATGAAAAGAAAAATAGCAATATATGCTAGAGTTTCAACAGAACATGAAGCTCAATTATCAGCATTAGAAAATCAAGTTCAGTACTATGATGGCATTCTAAAACAACATCCTGATTGGATTCTTTATGATAGATATATTGATGAAGGAATATCTGGAACGTCTACTAAGAAGAGAAAAAATTTTATAAGAATGTTGGAAGACGCTAAAGAGGGCAGATTTGATTTAATAGTTACTCGTGAAGTATCAAGATTTGCAAGAAATACAGTTGATACTCTTCAAGAAACTAGAAAGTTAAAAAAGATTGGAGTAGAAGTTTATTTCACTGAAGATAATATTTGGACATTTAATGATGAAGATGGAGAACTAAAACTCACAATTATGGCAACATTAGCTCAAAATGAAAGCAAGAAAACTTCCCAAAGAGTTAAAGCGGGTCAGATGATATCATTTCAAAATGGAGTATTCTATGGAACAGGTAATATACTTGGGTATGATAAAGTTGGCAAAAATTTAGTTGTTAACGAAGAACAGGCTGAAATAGTAAAATTTATCTATTCAGAGTATTTAAATGGTAAAGGTACTGTAGTAATAGCAGATGAATTAACAAGAAGAGAAGCAAAAACATCAACTGGATTAACTAATTGGAGTCCATCCTATATATCAAGAGTATTAAGAAATCCTTTTTATTCTGGTACTATAGTTTATAGAAAATCATATATACCAGATTATTTAGAACAAAAACCAAAAATGAACTACGGTGAAGTAGAACAAGTAATAGTGGAAGGTAAACATGAACCACTAGTATCAAAAGAAGAATTTAAAAAGGTTCAACAAATTATGGATAGTCATTCTAAACCAATAAAATTGGGTAGAAGACAGGCGAATGGAGTTGCAAAAAATATATGGAGTAAGAAATTAGTTTGTGAATGTGGCTCTAACTTTAATAGAAAAATATATCATAAGAATAAATACAATACAACATATTGTTATGTTTGCTATAACAAGAAAATTCATCCGAAAAATAGGTTTAAAGAAAGTTGTGAAGTTAAAGAAGTTCAAGAGTGGAAGTTACAATACATGGCTGAAGCAATATTCAGAAATCTTACACAGGATATCAATAATAGAAAAGAGCTATATGATAGGTTAATAAGAGGAATAGATATGGAAGAACATCCTGAGAAAAAAATAAAACAAAGAATTAGTGAATTAAAACAATTAGTAGAAAATGAAACAGCAAAATTAGATAAATTAATTGATTCGTATTTAGATCAAACTATTGATTTAACTGTGTATGATATATTTCAAAGAAAGTTATCAAGCAAAATAGAAAAATATAAAATAGAAATAAGTGAGTTAGAGAGAGAATATGAATCTATAGAACCACTAGATGTAAGAGTAGAAAAAGCAAAAGCTAGTATTCGTAAATTATTAGACATTAACTATAATGGTGTTGATGAAAAAATAATAGAAGAATTTATTGAAAAAATAATAGTTCATAAAGATTATTTTGAATGGAAATTAAACTTTATGAATGATACGATAAAATTAAATGTTAAAGGCAAAAGTAATGTGGATTGCTTGTTAGTAGAACACAATATTAATACATAATCATGCATCTATCTATCAATTAAGGGTATTTAATGATACAATATTATTGTATTTATTAAATGAAAAACAGGGAGGCAAGAAATGTTAGAACCAATATATTTAGATTTGCATATACACACATCAGAAGACGCTGATAGACTTAATATGAACTTTGATGTTGCAAAGCTAGTTAAAAAAATATTAGATTATAATGGAAATTCAAAATCATTAATATCGTTAACAGATCATAATACAATTAATAAAAAAGCTTATGAAAAGATAATAGGGATTGATGATAATATAAATGTTATATTGGGAGTAGAATTACATATTCGTAATTATAGGGAATCCGAACCTTATCACGCACATATATTTTTTAAACTTGATAATATTATTTCTGAAATAGACAATGTTAATTCAATTTTAAATGTACTTTATCCTAAAAAAATGGTAAGTGGAAGTGATGACATTCCAAGTTTGGAAGATATTGTAAAAAAACTTGATGCATATGAGTTTATCATATTACCTCATGGAGGTCAAAATCATAAGACATTTGATGGTTCAATACCAGAAGGAGTAAACTTTGATAATACCCTTGAAAGAACAATATTTTATAATCAATTTGATGGATTTACTTCAAGAACAAACCAAGGAGTTCAAAAAACAGTAGAATATTTTAAAAGATTAAATATTAATGAGTTTATAAATCTAGTAACTGGAACAGATAATTATAATCCAAATGTTTATCCGAATCCTAAAACCACTGATGCTAAAATTCCGTTTATTCCGACTTGGATGATGGCTAAACCCACATATAATGGTTTAAGAATATCATTATCCGAAAGTAATAGATTATTTTACCAAAAAGAAAAACCGGAAATTTCCACTCAAATTATCAAATCATGTAAGTTAAATAATGAAAAAATTGATTTTTCTGTTGAATTAACACCTGGTTTAAATGTAGTAATTGGTGAATCTTCTTCAGGAAAGTCTTTATTTATAGATAGTCTCTATAGAGGAATAAGAAAAGATTTTAATGGTTCTGTTTACACTGATTATGAAGTAGATAATATTGTAATTAATAATCCTCATAATTTTACGCCACACTATATAAATCAAAATTTCTTGGTTGAAAAAATAAATAACAAAAAAATAGAAGATATAGATATAGTTAAATCACTATTCCCATCAAATGATGATACACAAATTGAGGTTGCAGGTAAATTGAGTGAACTGCAAGAAATTATTATTTCATTTGTAAATTCAGTAAAAAAGATTGAAACATTAGAAAGCGAATTTAGAAAAATACCTTCAGTTGGTAAATTAATATTCAATGGAACTGTTCCTAAAAATCCTATAAGTGCATTTGTTATTCCTACAGAAGTTAATAATAAGACTTTATTTACTAATTCTGATTATGTAAAATATAAAACATCACTTGATGAAATATCTGATTTAGTCAATAACAATCTATTTATGAAAGATGTTTTTCATTCTATAGACGAGATAAAAGATGCGTTGGATGAAGCCTATAAGAAAGTAACTATTAAAGATAAAATTAAAGATATAGTGAAAGATGCAAAAGAAAATTGCGATTCATATATTGAAAATGCAACAGGTGAAAATGCAAGAAAACAGCAACAATTTGAACAACTAATTACAAAAATAAAAGAATATACAGAAGCGTATGATGATTATTATTTGTATTTAGATAAATTATCGAAGTATAATTATAAAATAGATACAAAAAGTGAAAAAAGAGGAGATAATGAATTGTTTATTTCTAATGAATTAAAGATTACTGAGGAGATAATTATTAATGCAATTAATAAGTTTATAAAAACTAAATATTCAGGTGAATCAATCAAATCATTAAAACCTAATTCTTTATTTAGTAATAATTGGACTCAAAAACCAAAAGTAAATAATTATGAAGATTTAAGTAGCAAAATATATTCTGAATTTCAAAATAAGAATTTAACTAATTATAATATAATAACAAAAGATAAGGTTGAATTTGATAAATTAAGCCCTGGATGGAAGACAGCAGTTATTTTAGATTTAATATTTAATAATTCAAGTGATTATGCACCTTTGATTATAGATCAACCAGAAGATAATTTAGCTAGTTCGTATTTAAATGGCGATTTAATAAAATCAATACAATGTACGAAACAAAAAAGACAAGTTATAATAGTTTCACATAATGCGACAATCCCAATGCTTGGTGATGCCCAAAATGTAATTGTTTGTAAGAACAATAATGGGAAAATATCAATAAAAAATGCTGCTTTAGAAGAAGAAATAGATGGACATGATGTAGTTGATATTGTAGCTAAACTCACAGATGGTGGTAAAACTGCAATTAAAAAAAGATTTAAAAAATATAATCTAAAAAAATATAGAGGTGATGAAGATGAAAATTAATGTTAAAAAAGAAAAAGAAGATATTGTTTTATCATTGGTAATCAATGAAAAAGAAGAACCATTTGATTATGTGAGATTGGTCAATGAATTGTATAATAAAAAAGAAATAGAAGAAATTATTTATTCTGATGGAATAAATGATTGGGAAAAAGATGAAATAAATAAATTAATAGATAAAATTAATAATACTGTAAAACAATCAGATAAATAATAATTAAAAAATAATAACAAACTATATAATCTTATAAAAATAAAAAGTTATCTTAGTCTAAATAGAACGACAAGTCGTTCCAATCAGTTTTCCTATGTATTATGGAACACAAGCTGCAATCAAAGCAGGAAAGTAAAATAATATTTGAAGTATAAAAGGCTAGGTAAAACTGGCCTTTTTTTATCAATATAAATGTTGCGTAAACGCAACAGCAATGATATAATTGTTGTGGGTGTTGAACGATGGATAGAATGGAAGAATTTATAAGTGAAGAAAAATTAAATCAAGAATTTATTTTTGAATTTATAAAGCTAAGACATAAACTCGGATTAACTCAAGCACAAATGGCAAAAAAATCCAATGTGTTAAGAGATAAAATTGCTAAAATAGAAGCAGGTATATATCCACCTAATATTAAGAGCTTATTTAAGATATTAGGTCCATTGGGATATACCATTAGAATTTCAAAAATTGATGAAGATAGGGAGTGAATACGATGGAAAAAATAGAAGTAAAAGGACTATCTATCAATATTACAGGAATTGAAGATAATGATTATATTTCATTAACAGATTTGGCAAGAATTAAAAATTCAAAGGAACCTAAAGATGTAGTTAAAAACTGGATGAGGACTAGATCAACTCTTGAATTTTTAGGATTGTGGGAGAAAATGAATAATCCTGAATTTAGGGGGGTCGATTTCGAACCCCTACTATCAGAAACCGGTAAAAATTCATTTACAATGTCACCTACAAGATGGATTAGTGAGTTTAATGCAATAGGTATTAAAACAAAATCAACAAAAAGCGGTGGAACATTTGCTCATAGGGATATTGCATTTGAATTTGCTTCTTGGATATCTCCTGAAATCAAATTGTATATTATCAAAGAATTTCAAAGATTAAAAATTCAAGAATCAGAGCAATTAGAATGGCATGGTAAACGAATGCTAACAAAATTAAATTATTTAATTCATACTGATGCCATTAAGGAATATTTATTACCAATTAAATTATCAAATGATCAAAAAAATTATGTTTATGCATCAGAAGCGGATATTTTAAATGTAGCATTATTTGGAAAAAGTGCAAAAAAATGGCATGATGATAATCCTAACAAAAAGGGTAATATCAGAGACTATGCTTCAACAGTTGAATTAGCTATATTATCTAATATTGAATTTCAAAATGCAAAACTAATTGAGGAAGGTATCAATCAAAAAGAAAGATTAATATTACTAAATAAAGAAGCAAATAGAGAAAAAGAGATATTTAATAAAAATAAAGAAAAGGTAATATATAAATTAGAAAATAAGTGCTAAATATTAAGTAAGTAATTTAGTAAATATTAGCAGTAATTTTTTTAAAGTTGTCAGTTACACATGTTGTAATCAAATCAGGAAAGTAAAATAATATTTGAAGTATAAAAG
>ULNQ01024542.1_pt1 | contig 17538 bp, 17 predicted proteins | sample 1951951 | NCBI WGS metagenome assembly ULNQ01 (sample SAMEA4835580, study PRJEB28245) | human gut metagenome | biome: gut microbiome; material: fecal sample | place: Denmark | collected 2008
CAAACATAAACAAACTTAATTTCATTTTACGTTTAACAACAAGCACAACCTTTAATTCTAAAATGGTAAGGCTTTTATTGTCTGCATAAAATATTAAGAGTAAACATTTTAACATATAACATATATTGTCTGGGTGGGTGTATTTTGTCATATCACCCGGTCCTAAACCTGTTATGTTATTCCTGTTATGGCAATTTTATAGATGCTCCTTCCTCTTGCTATAGCTGCCGATAACCTGATATTCTTTGGCATGAAGAAGAGTCGTTGGAAGGTACAAGGACAGCAAGGATTGATTATGGACAAAAAATAATCAGCCACCCTTCGGGGTGGCTATTCCTTGCCTTTTTGTTGTGTAAATGCGCTTCTTTAGGGTGTAAAGTATTATTCGAAGGAGATGTAAATAGGGTATTAAGTGTAAATGTCATCTGTTTTTATCACTTGACTTAATCCATTGTTACACAGTATTTTCTCGCAATAGAACCGCATTCAAATTATATAAAATTGGCGGTTTACACCCATGATTTTTCAATATACGGTATATTACACGGTGAAAGGAGGTCAAACGGATGGTAATATGTGGTCTTTTACATGGCGTTTTACGGCTTTTTACAACACGGTTAAATTACGGCAGTATCTCGTAACCTTCCTTCCTGTTGCCTTCGTCATCGGTAATCATACGTTCCTTTGCATTAAGGTAAGACCCAAGTTCCGTTGATTTTGCCTTTCTTCCTGTAAGGCCAAGACTGTCATAAATATTCTGGAGCATTCTTTTCACTTCAGCTTTTGTGTAAAATCTGCCTGTCTCGAAAACGTTTCTGCATTCCTGTGCAATCGGCACCTGATTACAAAAACTGTTGTATTCCTGCTCAACTTTCTGTTCATCGAAGTTTAGTCGGGCAAGTTCATCATAGCCTAATTTGCAATACCAGTCGTGATAGCGTATGTCGATGAACGGGTTTTGAAGGATGAACGGGTCGCATTTTTGGTGCGAATTGCGGAAATCGGAATATATCTTGAGCCTGTCATTGTCTTTTGCCGAGTAATACCATGCCTCAAAGTTCTTTACTTTATTCCGGTTTACGTTCTTCGTTATGGCGGACTGTATGCTTGTCGTCAGCTGGCAGGAATTGTTGTAATAGTGGCTGCGCTGGTGCCATTTGTTCCACATCGCCATCTGTACGAGAGTGTTTATCCCGAGTGTCTGCCTTCCGTTTACCTGCAACACGTCGACATAATCGTCAATGAACTTCTTGTCGTCTGCTCTGTCACGGACTAATTTTATCAGTCTTTCCTTCATCGAGTCAGGAGCGTTGTTGAAGCCGTTGATGAATTGTTCTGTTTCAAGTTCCATCGCCGTTTGTTGCAACCTGAATTCTTGTTCCGAAAGGCAGTTCGGTTTTGTCTTGTAATATATGACCGCATCGTGTCGGAACGGGTTTATGTCGAGCCTTTGCCTACCGAGTATCTGGGGTATGTCGAGCATTATGTCCAAGGTCTGCCACTCCTTCCCGGCATTTATGAATACGTAGGTCATGGCGTTTGTAGAGTAAAAATCAACTCCCTCGAACGATGCCTTGGTGCAGAACGTGAATGTCTTGTTCAGTGGATTGTACTTGTCTGTGCACAACCCTCCTGCCTTGAACCCCTTTGGTAATCCTGATACCTTTCCGTCGGAGCACAATATCGTAACCTCGTCGGGCTTAAGGTTGTTCTTCACGATTATGTTTATGATTGACCGTACTTCATTAAGGAATATGCAGGCTTCTGTTGAATAAACAACTTGTCCGTTTACCACTTTCCTCGCAAAATAACCGTTAGCCCTAAAGTCACGAATTATATTACTACAGATTTTCTCCGCGCTCTCGTCCTTCTTCATCTGTATCTCCCTGACGTTTGGTTCTTCAAGCACGGCTTGGTCCCATTCGAGCTTTATGTACGGAAGGCCTTTGAACTGCGGAACGAAATCAAGATACCTGTCTTGTATCGGTGTCGCTGAAAGGTAGCAGATGTTTTTTGCCTCGCTGTCAAGACGGATGAGAAAGTTCATGTCTGTCGTCCCCTTGAACGTAGCGTCACCCATGAGACACTGGAACTCGTCAACAACGAAAAGGAATTTATCGACAGCAACGTTCTTTTTCAATACGTCAATCACCTTGTCGCATGAGTCGAGTGTCACGAGTATCTTTGCAGGGTTACATACCATGAAAGGGTTGTTTCCGTGAGTATTGATGTAGCTGTTCAACTCCGACATCAACCTCTTTATGTCATCCGCCCTTTTCCCGTTGTTGGTATAGGGTGAATGGAACAGGAATGTGTCGGGATGTTGTTCGTGTTTGTCCTTCAGCGCCTGCAAGCGTGGGGATATTATTACTACGTCAATACTTGAATTTAAGAACAGCGAAGTTCCTCCACATCCTGTAACGGTCTTGTTTAGTATGAACTTATTGAATTGTTGCAAGTAAGGAAGAAGTGTTTGGTCTTCACTCATGTACCTGCAACCTTTGGGCATATATCTTGGTGTCATATTTACGCTCATTGTTTTCCTCCTGTTCTTTTATTATTCTTCAAAGTAATTTTTGTTTTTCTAATTTTTACTTATCCTTAAGTTATAATCATTATAAGTTACTTTTATTATTCATTTGCTCATGTGGCGCAAGCCTACTTCAAACGAAAGAAGAAAGATGTTGTGGTTTGTATTTTGCCTCGGTGTTTATATTTGTTCCATCCATAAAAAGCTGCATATTGGTTATATCAAAGTTAACAGGATGCAACTGTTTTACCATTGGATTTCATTGTATTTAAGTATCAACCTGTATTTCATTAAAAAAAGCTGCACCTTAGTCACTTCATGGTTAACAGTATGCAACCTTTTATCTCCAAATATCCTGCATATATAAGTATCACCCCTAATTTAAGGAAAAAATCCTGCACTTCTTTTTCTTTCGTAAGATGTAGGCCAACGCCGCATGAGTTGGTTATCCTATTGTTTTTTACCATTACATGACATACCTGCCTTCGGTTTACTTTGAACTTCATCTTCTGCAATGTTTTTGTAATGTTATTTGTAAAACGTAAAATCAACAGTACCGAAGTTGTCTTTCTCTGTTTTATAGGCATTAGTTACATGACCTGATATTTCATCTTCTGTCATGGTATCACTTTCCCAGCCACCAATGAAATACTCCAATGCCAAGTCCTCGTCAACTCCCCACTTACAGAACCAACAGGCCAACTTGAATATACTGCAAGCCCTGTGTCCTTCCTGCCAATATTCGGGATGGTTTCTTTTCCAGACAGAGTTCATTATGCTTATTATGCTCCTGTCAGATATTGTCTTTCCTGTTTGGGCGTAATGATTCTTAGGTTGTACTTGCCTTACTTGTTGTACTTTGTTGACTGATTTTATTGTCGGTACGTAATGGTAAGGCACGGGATTAGGATTCACCCATATGTTCGGGTCGTAGCTAAGGTAGTTCCTCCTTGCCAAATCTCTACAACTTGTGTCAGGGTTTGAAATATTGAATTTGGCCAATAGCTGTTCATACAAGTCTCTGTGATTGTTCGGATTGGTATTGTCATGTAGAACCAATGCTTTCAGTCTCCCTCCGCTCGGTGTAACGAAAACTGAATACACGCAGGGAGTTATTATAAGCCTTCTCCATAAATGGTACATTTCGTCATAGTTGTGAATATCGTCAAAGTCCATGGCCGTAATGTTTGAATATTGCGTAAGATGATGCCTTTCCATTTCCGAGAACAAACCATTATAGGCCACGGCAGGTAACAGCCTTGCTTTCCATTCTTGTCGTTCTGCTTTTGTTTTCAAACTCCGGATGTACTCTACAGCCTGTTTTATAATGTACTGTCCATATCTATAATCATTTATCAAGATATTTCCTTCCTTGATGATTTTCACTACATCGTCAACTGTTGCATAACCGAGGTTGAACTTTGTGTAGTTGATACGTTGGGTTAATGTTACTTTTGTCATAAAAACCAATTTAATTTTGTTTTCTAAATGTTCCATAATAATTCTTTTTTTATCACACAGGTAAGAATTTGAGGGCTTTTGGATTCCCCTTTTTGTCATTTTGCGCAATAAAACGACATTGTTATCGTAAAACAGCTTGTAATTTTTCAAGAAAGGAGAAAATAAAAACCGCCAAGAGGGTAACTCCTGACGGCACGTTGTTCTTTTTACTACGTTTTACATTTTGTCAATATACCAGTTTTAACTTGACATACTCTGGTGTTATCTCCAGTTTGATGTCTTTCATCCTGCTTGCGCCCAACATCCTTGCAGACTTTTTGTAGCTTTCAATAAAATCGTCAATTTCGATGAATGTGTTGAAATAACTTCCGAACGGTGCGCTTGGATATGGTTCTGGCATTCTGAAACCATTTAGTCCTGTGCCTGTTATGGTATCGGCATCGGCGGAGTTTATTTTGGCTTCCTCAACCAAGTTCTGCAAGGATGTGCGGTTGAATGTAAACTCGAATTCATTGTCGGACGGATTGCAAGCGGAGAAAACCACCCTGCGCTCACCTTCATCTTCAGTAACACTGTCAAAAACATTCTGGATTTCCTGTTGAACACTCATTAATGTGGAAGGTTCAATCTCACGAACCTTGCCTACTAATAATATCTTTTTCTTCATAATATTTTACTTGTTTTTGAGATTTAATTATCAATGTTATATCGTAACTCCTTTTTAAATATCCGACCCGTCCTTTGTAAGCGTCGCTACGTTTTTTCTCACGCGGACATATTCCAAGTATTTCCTGCAAGGTCGTTTTAATGCAGAGTCCGGTTTTCAAGCCAACCGTAAATACATCGCCAATAGAAAGTGGACTTATATTAAACAGCTTCTTCATATTCATAAGTCAGTTTTATCTTCATATTCATCATTGACAGTATGTTCCTCCTCATAAAAATACTCCTCCTCTTCTTCATAATAGGAATCATCTGTGTCGTCATCCTTCATATCGTCAATCACCACCCAGTCGTTCTTGTGCCTCATTAAAAGGAACTCATAAAGCGACCAGACGTCATCCTCGGTGAAAGATTCTTGGTTACAGTCCGACGATTCGTTTTCAATGGCAATGAGGTCTTCCCTTATCCGGTCCAGCAACTCCGACTTGTACTTTAATTCCATTATGTTGCCGTTGCTCATTACCAGTCTTACTTTATTATCATTCAGCCTTTTTATTTTCATCATATTATTCTTGGATTTTTATTTTTTGTCTGTTTGTAATTCATTGTTATTTGACGTTTTTGCAATCTGCGGTTAAGGGACTTGGCACCCATTTGAACCACTATTCTTGCTTTCGTGATTAAAGAAATCAAGCCTTGTTATTCTGTTCCCGTTTTCATGGTCGATAAATTCCTTTTCCACCAATAAACCGTCTTCGGAGATTTTAATCGACGTGGCAAAGTGTTTACAGGTTCTTACGCCGTTCCTAACCTTTTCATTTTTCATGAGTATCTCCTTTCTGCTTTTTTGAGTTGATAATCAAGTCTATCCCGAACTCGTCCTTAAGGAATTTTACTAATGTGTTATAAGCATCAGTCCTTTTCCTATCCCTCGGTATTACAGTAAGAAGCTCGGACAAGTCAACCTTAATGCAGAGTCCGCTTTCAAGTTTTCTGCCGATGTAAGTTTCAAGTGCTTCTATATCCCTCTTGAATTTGTCCGGCACTATTACTGTGTTTTCTTTGTTTACGTTTACATCTGGAGAAACACAATCCAAACGGTCTTCAGGGTACTCTACTTCACCTGTTAGTTTATTCATTAACGTCTGTATCATCATATCATTAAATTTTTAGATATGTATTTTCATTAATTAGGATTTGGAGGCATGGTAGGAGCGTTTTATCGCTTTGGATGACCTTTTATGCCACACTGCTTTCAACCTCTAATCCTTCTCACAAGTTAGGTATTGGGGGATTGTGAAGCGCGTTTTATGGTTATGGAGGATATTTTAAACAAAAAACTTAATAAAAACAATGATTTTTGGGAACAAGAAATTTATTTAAAATTGCCATCTCTGTAGTATACTTCGCAGTCTTTCTTTTTTTGGCTGGAGGCTCGGACGAAAGTTCAAGCCCCTCTTCAAGTCCGAGTGACTCGTATGAAAAATCTGTGACAAACCTGAAAAACGCATGACACAGATGAGGAAGAACAAAAACAAGAAGAGTTTGTCCCTGTGAATGAAGAAGGCATGACACCTGAGAGTGATGAATTCATACCACAGGAAAATGAAGCTGTAGAATGATAGACCGATAGCAGAAAAATTTTTACCAAATAAAATCATATAAGATTTTAAGTTGAAAGGTGTCAACTGTCTCGTTCCTCCTAAATTGGATATAGATAGTTGACACTTTGTTTTTTCTATCAAAAGACAAACTTTTAACAAAAGGTATTTTAAAAATATCTATATATTTTCTTGTCGAAAAATAAATCACTATCTTATTCCCAATATGCATGCTTTAATTTTTGTTAATTATCCATTCTGGACATATCTTATAAATATTTAATTTGTATATTTGTAAATTCCTACGCCGGTAGTCTCTGTTAAAGGAGAGGGCGTGTGGGATTCATATATGATATAGGCGTTTACTTGACGCTTTGTTTTGACGAATCGAAACTTCGCAACTTTCAACTCAGTCAGAATCAAGGCAACAGTAGATGTCCATCGGGTATGTATTGTGATACCTTTTATTGTGGATATTCTTTCGGAATAGGCGCAAATAAGGGTAAATATACATATCGGCGTGGGCTTCTGTGTTGCTCGTCTTGACTGGGTGGGCAATGCGAAGGCCTCGATTCGTGAGACGGGTAACAGGTACAGACTCTCACGCTTTTTTGTATATGTACTACGGGAACTAAAACTTTTTATAATTAATAATTAATTATGAAAGGGGAGTCTTCATAAGGTTACTTTAAGCTAATATGAAGAAGCTGTTATTCGTATGTGTGGTTTCTTTTGTTGTAATTTCTTTTGTAAGTTGTGGAGGACGTGTAAAAGTGTCTTGGAAAAAGTCAGTTTCAATACCTCAACAGCCGAGAAACGTACAACTTAATGTCTTTATTGAAAATTCGGGTAGTATGTGCGGTTATATGGTTGACGGTTCGGAACTTAAAGATGCGGTTTACAGTTATGTAAGTGATCTTGATGGATATGTGGACACCACAAGGCTTTTCTATATTAATTCAGAAATTTTCTCATTTAAAGAAGGTCTTAAGAGGTTCATCCATGACATGACACCTACTGGAATTATGTCAATTGGAGGAAACAAAAGCAACTCAAACATTGATGAAATGTTTGAACTAATGCTACGGAATACGGCTTACGACCAAGTAAGCATCTTTGTTTCTGACTGCATACTTGATGTCCCCAATGGAAACGCTACAAACTTTTTCGAAAACAGCAAAACGACTATTCGTAATGCTTTTAGGCATAAGTTGAAAGAGGATAAAAATTTTGGTGTAGAAGTGTTCCGTTTGAAATCCAGGTACTCGGGAATGTATTTTCTCCCGACCAGAGGCATTGAGCGTTTGGATAGTGTTAGCCGTCCATATTATATGTTTGTGATGGGCAATAAAAACATATTGGCTTACCTTAATTCGAAATGCTCACTGAAAAGCATTAAGGGTCTAGAGAACAAGTGTGCATTCACCTCTTATTCTGTTTTGTCTTTTGACATTACCAACAATTTTGGCAAGCCTTTCCCTCAATGCAAAATGGATGTACTGCCTGACAAAGAAGGAGACTATGGTGTCTGCATAAAGGCAGATTTTAGACCTACGCTGCAAGACGCTCAAACAATATGCTCTTTGTCAAACTATGATATGGACAGAAACGGCAGTGTTGTAGTGGAGCAAGTTGAGCCAATAAAGGACGAGCCGGAATTTACGCATAGGCTTACGTTAAAGGCAAAAAGTTCTATTAAATCGTCGGCAGTCAGTTTAGGCTTTGCAATAAAAGATATACCTGATTGGGTAAGTATGTATAACGATGACAGCGGCAAAAACGTAAAGAATAACATTGAAAAAACTACAGGTATAAAATACATTATTCAAGGAATATTTGACGCATTTAAAGATGCAGACAATTTAAAATTGGGGGAATTTAATTTCATTATAAATAGAAGATAATATGGGAAATTTCTTTGGGAGTTTTTATTGTATGCTTGGCTTGGACCAATTCTTTGGTCTGGATTTGGCTAACTATCTTTGGGGACTAACTTCTGCAACGGTTACAACCAATCAATTTGTAGGAGTTGGGCTTTGGATGTTTGGCTTAACGCTGATTCTTGTACTTTCATATTATTATTTCATAGCTAAGCCTCGGTGGGCAAACATTTGGGGCTGGCTGAGCTTTATGGGGGTGAATGCAATCGTACAATTTGTTATTGGATGGCAATGGGTGTTGTACGATTTGTGGTCAGATAAGATGATGGATGCCAATGGTGTTGCTCTGCCTATAACGGAGTCAAATTGTTTATGCTTTGGCGTTACTAATGCATTGCTATCGTTATTTGTGTTTTTTGCATTTTCGTTAATTGTTAAATGGCGTAGCACAAATGCTTCGCAAGTGCCTTTTTAATTAAATCTGAATTATGGCTAAATTATATGTTTTTGGAATAGGTGGAACTGGCTCACGTGTTTTGCGCTCGTTTACGATGTTGCTTGCCGCCGGGGTTAACATTGATAAGGACGGTAATAATCCTATAACAGAAGTTATACCTGTCATAATAGACCCAGATAGGCAAAATGGAGATTTGACACGTACGGTAAGTTTGATGAATGATTACAAAAACATTCATAAGAACTTGAAGTTTACAAAAGAGAGTAAAAATAGATTCTTTAAGATAGAAATAAGCAGTGTATTACAAAACTTTACACTTCTAATAAAGGATACTGATGACAAAAAATTCAAAGACTTCATGGACTATTCCATGCTAAGTAAAGAAAATAAGTCTTTGGTAGATATGCTTTTTTCCGAAAGGAATCTGGATTCAAGTATGGATGTAGGGTTTAAAGGTAATCCTAATATAGGCAGTGTGGTCTTAAACCAAGTACCAATGTCTGATGATTTTACTACCGTAATGAATAATTTTCAAAACGGGGACAAAATCTTTATCATTAGTTCGGTCTTTGGCGGTACAGGTGCGAGTGGTTTCCCTTTACTGTTAAAGACATTGCGCACGAATAAAACTATGCCAAATTTTGCAAATATAAATAATGCACTAATTGGAGCTGTAACCGTTCTCCCCTATTTTGGTGTTAAGACAGATGATAATAGCGAAATAGAATCGTCAACGTTCATATCTAAGGCTAAAGCAGCAATGGGCTATTATGAAAAGAATATCATTGGTAATGGAGACATTAATGCTTTATATTATTTGGCTGATGAGCAGAAAAATTCTTATGACAACCACGAAGGCATGAGTGATCAGCAGAATGATGCCCATCTTATAGAATTACTTGCTGCAACGGCAATAGTTGATTTCTGCAATAACGGAGAACTAATGAGTGGGCAAACAAATAATTACGAATTAGGTTTGAAAGACGGCGTTGATACTGTTACATTTAAATCTTTCTATAATGGATTGGCTGATATGCTAAGACAAAATATGACTCAGTTCGTCATAATGGCAAATGCTTTTCTTGATGAATTTGATTATTTAAAAAGCAATAGACTCACGGCCAATACTAAGCTTAAATTAAATGAAAATTTTTATAGCACACAGTTTATCAGAAATTTAAGAAAGTTTTTTGATTTATACCGTGGCTGGCTAAACGAGATGAAGCAAAATAAGCGCAGTCTTAACTTATTTAATCTTGAATGCGGCAATAGACCTTTTTCTGTTGTTACAGATGTAACATATAAGAAATCGCATAATCCGTTCAAAAAAATCTTTAAGGAATATGAATTCATTTATGAAGAACTAAATTCAGCAGCCAAAAAGATTTCAAGTGATAGTGAAGAAAACGATTTGTTGGAAATGTTTTATCGTGCAACAGAAAAACTTGTCAATAATAAATTTAATTTTTAACGAAATAACATTATGTCAAAAATATTCAGATTAGGCTCTGCCGGAGCTAACATCTATCAAGATTGGACTAACTGTGGACAGTTCCCATACGGTCAAAATAATAGAGCTACCATACAAGACCCCAATGGTTCAACAGCTAAAAACGAAATAACATCTATTCCTTCGCCTTTTGCCAGAATAGCCTTGGTGAAAAGCGCTTTTAAGGAAGTTGTAGATTCGAATAACCTTGACGGAAACACAATATTCCACAAGATGGTTTCAGACACACTTGACGTAGGTGAAATATTCTTTAATTACGATAAGTTTAGTGACAGCATTATCGAGATAATAGAATGGGACTGTAAAAAGTGTGTCAATGAGTTGTTGAATTCAATAAGCACAGGACATAAATACCTTGGTGACGCACTTCAGAAATACCTCATAAGCGACGCTAAGACATACAACTTTGGCGATATGCAAAGTATATATTTGTTGAATTATAAGAAAGGTCCCAAACCATTAAATATTATTGGTGCCACATCTCCTGCGACTGTGTTTTTCTCTAACGCCAATGACATAAGTTATGTAAAAAACGAGGTGCAATTTGTGCAGGACAAACCGTTTGACAGCCAATACCAACCGCTTTACAGACGTGATTTTGAATATGTAAAATCATGGTTCTACTTGAAAGCACAAATAAGATATTTTGCATCTTTGTTTCCAGAAGTAAATGACTATTTGGATATGACTTATAGGGCATTAAGTGGAGACATGGAGAAGAAAAATGCACTTGACAACGTTACTAATGCCCAATTTGATCAACTTGGAGTTTCAGGCTCAAACAATGTTGAAGTGTTGGGTCATCCTTTATATAAAAGAGCACAAAATACCACATTCAAGAGTGATTTTGAGATAAAGCCAACAAGGCAAGTAAGTTCTGAGAAGTTGCCTTTAATCCTACCTGTAGAAGCCGGTAATAAGTATGAGGATTTGCATTATACTACAGCTCCATGGGGTAAGGAAAACCATGCTCCATACGTATGCAATGAATCAAAAATAGAAAGCCGCAAATTACCTTTTGACAACACACAATATCCGTATCTTACAATCTCTGATTTTCTTGAGAATACGATAATTAAGGTTGACCATAAATTAAATAAAGACGAATATTTTGATGGTAACCTTATTGCTAAGGATAATAAACGCTTGTCGTATCTTTTGCCATTGAAACCACGTTTTTTCTCGTTTTTTTCTATCAGTGATTTAATTAACGGTTTACCGTCAGGTCAAAAAATGATAGAAATGGAGCAACTTGCAGGTTCAAGTGTAAAAGTGACTATCAGAATACCTATAGTTGGACATGGAAATATTACTCATATTGAATACTCAAGAATTTATTATAGCAGTGAGTGCGAAACAAATGTTGAGAAGAATGAAGGCCACGTGGCCGATTTTTCATTTGATGGTTTCATAATGCCACGTATCCGTTTTTCAAACGAAAACGATGCAATCTACAAGGTTGGGTGTATCTCAACTTACAGCGCTGATTATGATTTCCGTTTTTATGAAAGTGACAAAATCTTGAATGATGTTACTTCCGAAAATCGTAATAAGGAAGACAGGGACTTATATAAATCAAAAACATATTCTATAGAACAAAAAAAATTTAATTATATCCAGGTTTGTGACAGACGTGGTAATCATTCATTGTTAATCCCTAAGTTTAAAGAGCAAAGAGCCTTGGAAAAATTTATTTTTGCTATTGATTTTGGGACATCTAATACCCATGTGGAATATACGGGAGGGACAAATATTAATCAAATACCCAAGCCATTTTGTTATGAACATTGTAGTGGTTTGATTTCCAACTTTTTTGTACAATCGTATTGGATGTCTGAAAGCGGAGAGCAACGTGTGGAAGACCTTGTTACAGAGAAAGAAACTGAAGAAGCTAATTATTTGCCTGAATCATTGGGTAATAATTCAAATTATAAGTTTCCGACACGTTCTGTCTTGTCATATTCAAAAAACACAGATTGGGGGATGGCAATGCAACCATTTGAAATGGCAAATATTCCTTTTGTTTATAATAAATTAAAAATCTTTCCATACAATAAGTTTGAGACGGACTTAAAATGGGGACGTGATAAGAATACATCTGCAATGATAGATGCTTTCCTTGAGTGTCTCATGCTAACAATACGAAACTTCGTTGTAGTTAATAATGGTAAACTTGACGATACGATAATCGTATGGTTCTATCCAATTAGTATGTCAACCAGCCGTATTAATTCTATGAATAATGCATGGAATCGTATTGTTGGCAAATACTTTAATGGATGTTCTTCTTTTAAACTGACAGAGTCATTTGCTCCGACTTTGTATTTTTTCAATCGCTTTGCGACAGCTACAAATTTGGTAAATGTAGATATTGGTGGCGGAACTACCGATATGGCTTATGCAATTAATAAGAAACTTAATTTTGTAACATCGTTTAAGTTTGCGACTAATGATCTTTTTGAAAACATGTTATTGGATGCACCTCGTTATCCTCAAAACAACGGGATTGTAGATTTCTTTAAAGATGACATTATAAACAGCTTAAATAAGGTATCAGAAAGTTTAACAACAATAGCAAAAGAACGTGATGGTATGCCTGCTGAAATGGCATCATTGTTCTTTTCATTGAAAGAAAATAATGAGGTAAAAGGGCTGAATGTAAACGAAATAGATTTTGCATTGCAATTAAGTAATAATGAAGAATTTAAAATTGTATTTGTAATATTCTACTCTGCTATAATTTATCATTTGGCCAAAATTTTGCAGCTGCGTAAACTTACAATGCCTCGTCATATGACCTTTAGCGGAAACGGAAGTAAGATAATTAATGTCATTACAAATGGCAATGTTGAAGAGTTGCAGTCTTATACAAAAACTTTGTTCAAATTGATGAATGTGGAAGGGAGTGATGGCATTATAGAGATTCTTGGACTATCAGGAGACATTGAACCTAAACAGTCTACATGCAAGGGAGGTATTCTTGCTGTTAATGCTGGAGATACTAAGCCCAATGTTGAGTCCGTAGTTCTTAAAGGTGATGGTAGTGGCTTTATATCAGCGGAAGACACTTTCGCAACTATTAATGATGTGTATATTAATAAAACTGCTGCTGAAATACGTACATTTTTTGATTTTGTATTAAATAAAGTTAATCAAAGATATAATTTTAATAAAAAATTTGGTATTTCTATTGGAAGTTTGGGTATAGCTCGTGAAGTATGTTTTACAGATGATATAAAAACTTTCATCAAAAAAGGCAAGGCTATCTGTGAAGCTGACGCAGGAGGAAACCCACAGGTAGAAGAAACTCTGTTTTTCTATCCTATAAAAGGATTATTAAGTTGTCTGTCTGCAAAAATATATGAGAAGTATAAACCTTTAAAAGCTAATCAATAAAATGAAAAAAATATTATATGTGCTATTGGGCGCAATTATTCTTATTGGTGTTTCTTGCAATGATAGTGCAAATCCACAACAAGACTCAAATGCATCAAGCCCAGATACGACCACTATTAATAAAGATACTATAGCAAAACGTTATAACGAACTTGGCGAATTGTACGTAAAATGCAATGGGTTGGAAGATAGCATTATGTCATTGAATGAAAAGATAATCGACGTACATAATGAACTTAATGTGGTAAAACGAGAAAAAGCTGATGTGTCAAAAATGTACTTATTGTTGGGGATGTCTTGCATTGTTTGTGTTATAATTATTTTGTTGTTTTGGACTCTCTTAAGGCGAAGAATAAATGATGTGAAAATAGATATAAACAATCTCAAGAGATCTGATAAAACGAGATCAAATATACAAAACTTTAATACAAGTAAAATCTGGTCAAAATCAGATATTGAAAAAATTGTATCAGAAAAAACAAGTATTTTACAAAAACAGATTGAGGCATTGATTTCACAAAATTCAATTCTTAAGAATAATGAAGAACAGCAGCAAATAAAAGTGCAATCAAAAGAGAATAAATCTATTGGATACTGGGGCGTAAATTCTAAAGATGATTTTATTAATGAATACTCATCTTTAAGGGATGAATGCTTTTTCAAAGTGGAATATATTTCTGATAATAAGGCAATATTCTATCCTATAAGTAAAGATAAATTGTTCGGTGGCGAAATAAAATTTGCAGTTGAAATGACAGGTTGTCCTTTAGAAGAAGCGAGAAAAATGGAGGTTAAATTTCCAGGCGAAGCCTCTTTAAAACATTCTCCTGATGGTCGCCGTTATTGGCATATTGAAAAAAAGGCATTGGTATTACTTACTAAATAATTTAAATTTATGGAATATATAGATTTGATGAAATACGTTGTTCCTATAATTGTTATTGGAATAATAGCTTTTCAAGTGAAGTTATTTATAGACAATCGAAGGAGAATGTCAGAGTTTAGCGACATTTTTACAAGAAATAATCCTCTTGATTGGGACATAAATAAACAATCTGGATTTGTTGATGGCATAACGGTAAATACTCAAAGTAGCATATTAGTTTCAATTAAAGATTCAATAAACAAATATCTTGGTAACAACAAAGGTTCTATTATTGACTTTTCTTTGTTAAAAGATGCTGTTGATAGGCATTGTCAAACTGTTGAGGATGAGATACAAACTCAAATGCCAGTCCCTTTGTATTGTGGTTTGGCTGGTACAATGTTAGGTGTAATAATAGGCCTCGGTTCTTTGCTCTTTACTGACAGTATTTCATTCTTAATGGGAGCAAAAGCAATGGATAGTGTTAATACCGCTTCAGGTGGTGCTGCACAAGGCGTAAATGACTTGCTTTGGGGTGTAGCATGGGCTATGGTAGCAAGTATTTGCGGTATTACATTAACAACGGTAAACTCCATGTTATTCAAGAAATGCAAGTTACAAGAGGAAGAAGGTAAAAATGATTTTCTTGCTTGGATGCAATCAAAACTTCTCCCAGAGTTGCCTTCAGATACTTCACAAGCAATGAATAATCTTGTGCAAAATCTAAATAGGTTTAACAATACATTTTCATCTAACAACAAAGAATTGGGCAGAACCCTAACCAAAATAAATGAATCGTACAATACTTCAGCTCAAATATTAGAAAGTGTTAGACGGCTTGATATAACAAAAATGGCAACTGCAAATGTCAAAGTGCTGAACGAACTTCAGGAATGTATGCCATTATTAGAAGATTTTAAGACGTACTTGGCTTCGGTTAAAGGATATACGGATGCAATACAACGGTTTACAGAACTTTTTGATTCAGAAAGTGAACGCTTGCATGTCTTGGAAGAAATAAGAGATTTTTTTAGACGGCATAAAGGTGAAATTGCAAAGAACTTGGCAGATAATGACAATGCACTAAAAGAAGCATTAAAACACTTGAATGAAACATCTTCGACAAGCATAGCAGAACTTGATAAATCCTTAACTGACCAGGCAGATAAATTTAAGACATTAAATCACGAGATATGCGAATCTTTCTCTGAGCAGTTAAAACAAATGCCAGGAATAATGAGTCGTTTAAACGATCTGTCTGAAATACCAGCGAAACTGTTAGTTATGACTAAGCAAATAGAAAAATCGAATGAAGATCTCGTAAACAGTATAAATTTGTCTAATGAACGAATGGCCAAAGGTATTGGAAACAGTTTGAAGAACATAAAAGTTGTTGTTAATGATTCAATACATCAGAAAAAAGAACAGCTGCCAATACCACGATGGTTAAAAGTTTCTGTAATTGTGTCGTTATTGCTAATAACATTAAGTAGTTTGGCTACAACTACAATTCTAATTATAGGAAATTCAACAAAAACTGATAAAATACAGACGGAAATATCAAAAACTATTGTTGATGGCGAGGTTAAGTCTGCAACAAATATACAACACAATGGAGACAGCGTAAATTTTCCGACTGAAAGCAAAAAAGTCGAAATGTCCAAGAAGGAAGTTAAAAAACAAGAAAAGCGAAGATGAAAATAATTGTTTAATGTGATTATTATGGCACAGAAAAAAGAATCTTTTTTTTGGACAAGTTATTCGGACTTGATGACAAGCCTGTTTTTCATTATGCTTGTATTATTCATTTTGGTTATAGTTTTGTTACATAAAAGAATGGAGGTAACCGAAGAAACATTGAATAAAGTAAAAATAGCCGTTAACTCGGTTCGCGATTTGGATAAGGACAAGGACTATTTTGAATATAATGATGTCTACGAGAAATATGTGTTGAAGGTTGATGTATTTTTCCCAATGAGAGTATATGACATTAATGCCTTATCACCAAGTTGCCGCGATTCGTTGGCTACGGCAGGACAAAAAATTATCGGTTTCCTTAATGAACATAAGGATAATAAATATCTATTGATTGTAGAAGGGCAAGCATCAATGAATTCAGAAGCATGGTCCGAGTTTAACTATAATCTTAGCTTTCAGCGAGCACAAAGTTTGATGAGATTTTGGCTTGAAACGAAACATTTGAACTTTGGTGATAATTGTGAAGTTCAAATTGCTGGTAGTGGCGATGGACGACTAAATGTAAATTCAATGCGTCATCCTGTGGAAGAGAAAAATCAACGTTTCTTAATACATATTTTACCTAAAAATATTTTCAAGGAATGACAATGAATAAAATAGCCAACATATTGTTTTTGACCTTATTCTCTTTATTGATTGTGGCTTGTGCCCATAAGTCTGGTCATAGGTCTCGTACGATTTCTCAAGACAGAAAAATTGAACGCCAGGAAGTTGTACGGCCTTCGGCTGTTATGTCAAAAATGCATAGCAGTAAGATGGAGGGTTCAGAAATATTTAAAAAATATTCATCCGCTGTCTTTATGGTCTTCACTTCCGATGGCTCCAATATTTATCAAGGCTCAGGATTTTTTATCAGTGATGATGGATTGGCTGTAAGTAACTATCATGTATTTAAAGGTACAGGTATTGGAGATGAGGCAATTAAATTACTTGGAGACAACACTGCTTATAAAGTGTTTGAAATTTATCATCGCGATGAAGAACACGATTTTATTCTTTTCCGTGTAGATTGTGGCCAGACTAATTATATCCCTGTCGCAAAATCAAAGCCTGAAATTGGTGATAGGGTTTTTGCCATAGGTAGTCCACGTGGTTTGGAAAATACCTTTTCATCTGGTGAAGTTTCACAGTGGCGCGATAAGTATCTGATGCAGATAAATGCACTTATCGACCATGGAAGCAGTGGCGGTGCATTAATTAATGAATATGGTGAAGTCGTAGGTATAACTTCTGGAACTTTTTATGACGGCTCTCAGGCAAACCTCAATTATGCTTGGAGCATTGATGTTATTAAGCCTTATATTAAATAATTCTATTAATTCTCCTAAAAAAATAATTGATAGCAACACCTCAAAGCCTTAATAATGAGGGATTGCGATACGACAATATCACCCTTATCCGACAGCTTATAAAAATG
>ULNQ01016502.1_pt1 | contig 17523 bp, 8 predicted proteins | sample 1951951 | NCBI WGS metagenome assembly ULNQ01 (sample SAMEA4835580, study PRJEB28245) | human gut metagenome | biome: gut microbiome; material: fecal sample | place: Denmark | collected 2008
GGAAGGCCACCGCCGGTCGAAAGTACCGCATGCGTTAACGATGCGTTCAGTTCTTTTAGTATATCTGTCTCTAACTGTCTGAAATATGCTTCGCCCTTTTTACTGAATAATTCAGCGATCGTACAACCACATTTTTCTTCTATATACTGATCTGTATCTATGAAGGTATATCCGTATCTTTCAGATAACAGCTTTCCGACTGTTGTCTTTCCGGATCCCATAAAACCTGTCAGGATGATATTATCCCGTGTCTTTTTAAGCAACTTCCGATAAATCTCATCTGCTGTTTCTTCATCTATCGTTATATCATTCCACAATTCATATGCAATTATGCCTTGGTACAGAAGCATCTTCAGCCCATTATAGCTCTTTGCTCCCGCGTATCTGCACAGAGACATGAATCCGGTAGAGAATGGTTTATAGATCAGATCGATTCCGACTGATACAAGCTTATAAAATGCCGGATCTTCAATCACTACTTCATCACTATGCGGATACAAGCCTTTTGAAGTCGATTGAAATACAATATATTTTTTCTCCGGAAGCTTGTGATAGTCCTGAATGCTCATAGCCGTCATACTCTGATTCCCAAAGAAATCATTCATATGATCCGCGATCGCCTGTGCTTTGGCTACAGTACGATTTAAGATATATACATGTCCTGCTCCGTTTGACACACACATATAAGCTACGGCTTTCGCCGCTCCGCCTGCTCCTAATATAATAACGTCCTGTCCGTCAAGCTCTACTCCATAAGATCTCACCTCACGAAGAAGTCCCATCATATCCGTATTATAACCTTTATATCCATTTTCTGTCCGTACCAGTGTATTAACAGCACCGATCGCCTGTCCGCCTTCATCTAACTCTGACAGATATTGCATAACCTCATTCTTATGCGGAACTGTCACATTTAACCCCAGAATGTTTAACGCATACGCACCTTTTACTGCAGCTTCTAGATTTTCTGCTTTTGTATGAAACGGAACATATACATTATTTAATCCGAGCTTCTCGCTTAATGTATTATGTATAAGCGGTGACATTGTATGCTCCACCGGATCTCCCAGAAGTCCCAGCGTTCTTGTTTTTCCATCTATCATCATATTGTCTCTTCTCCTGCTGTTCTGTTAATTTCATATAATGATCGTAAAATTCCCATAGGTTTTTTCATATGGCAGCATTTCGTAATCATCTAGTTGTTATAGTAGCATTTTCTTTCAGGTCTTACAAGCAAAAAGGCGGGCATTGCTGCCCGCCTCTGGAATTATAATATGTGTTTTTAATAGCTCATATTAAGCTAATGTATATTTTTCTGCTTCAATACCATCTACAGTTACAATACTGTTTGTATTGTTCTGTGTCAGGTTGAAGAGTGGATCAGCAGCTTTAATCTTGATGATCTTCTGTACTGGTGTAGCTTCACCGCCATAATAAACTTCAACAACAATATAAGTATAATTACCACCATACGGTGCAAAACACTCTTCTGAAGGTTTCAGCTTATTATTTGAATACTGATCTCTAACCTTAATCTTTTCTGTCGCATCATCAAACTGTACAAATCCATCAAAAGTAGCTAACCAAGTCATCTTTGCCTGCTTCTCTTCTTCTGTCAATGCAATGTAACCATGCTGTGATAACTCGTTTTTCTCTGCTTCTGTCAGATGAGATTTAATAGCATCATACGCTTTCCACTTCCAGATTTTTTCATCCGTTCTGTCTTTCAACTCTGCATCTGTAAACTTTACAAACTGTTTTTCGATATCCGAACGTTTCCAGCTCCAAACCAGTTTATCCTTTGTAGCAGAATATACCGGACTTAACTTCTTAGGATCCTGATCATTCAGATCCAGATCATAATACACATTGATCCGATCTACGGTGATACCGTCCGGAATATCAATTTTTGCATCAAAGTTTGGCGATGTTGTCTTATCTGCTATTTCAATCAGATAAATATTATTGCCTGCTGACTCATCCTTACCAAGCTCATTCACAAAGTTTGTATCCGGCTGGAACAATGTTACATCCGGCTTAGGCACTGATGCTAAAGCACTGTTAATAATAACATTGATGAACAATTTTCTCTCATCATTATTCTTTGTTCCATTACCTGTTACAGATGTATGACCGGCTCCACAATATGTGATAGCTCCGTTACCATACGCTGTTGTATAAATGAAGTAACTCTCCATTCCATCATAAGGTGATGCAGCATAATAAGATGACATTGTCTTTGCATTACCATTGTTATTACATCCTGCAAGTGTATACCAGACTGTTGTCTTCGTAGCCTCAAGATCCAGTGAATATGCCTGCTGATGTGTACCCGATATATTCAGGGATGAACCTATCGCAAACGGATACAGGGTAACCAGACCTTCATTTAATCTGGAAGCCTTTGCTGTCTGCGCAAATGCAGACTCATCTCTGTTACCATCATTGGTTGTGGTACGAAGTGCACCGTTTACATCCATCTTTGAATAAATATATGGTGTATTATTCTCTGCATGTATACTCTTATTCACTGCAAAATACAGATATGACATTGATAATGCACTTATATTCCAGCTAGACTTATCACTCGGAATCTGTGTTACATTATAATTTGAATTATAATTCTTTAATGTCTTAATCGTGCTGTCATAGATTCCCGATGTCTGATTCAGCTTTCCTGATATTCCGGCTGTTGTATTGAATCCGTATGGTGTCAGATAATATGTATCTGACTTATCCTTATATGACTTATACTCATAGCCATCATTTGTCTGAGCATATGAACTCTTCTGGTTTGTAAGATCCACATGGAATCGGTTCAGTCCAACCATATCAAGCAAGTTTGTAGTAAGTGTATAAGCACCACCCGCCTTCTTTGAATATGGTGACATTGTATCATGGAAGAAGAACAAATCTCCTCCGGCTTTTACATAATCCTTAATGTACTGACATGTCGTTGCATTCATATCAACATAAGCACTTGTGCTGTCTCCATATGGTGAGAATGCTGCAGAAGGACCAAGTACCAGGATAGAATACATCTTCTTAAGGAAGTCCTTACCATAAGATCTTCTTAAGTATTTATAATACTCATCCTTTGCATTCAGCTCTGCATCCTTTGCATCACGATATGCCGTAAATAATGTTCCATATGTTCCAAACTCATTGAAATTAGTTCCCTTGTCTCCATAATATTTCATGAAGATCATAGAATAATCTCCGGTCTTTATACAGTAGTTAAACAGCTGCACAATCTCACTTTCCGGTACCCATCTGTTCAATGCACCAAGCAGAGACTGTGAACCCTGTCTGTATTTACCATACTTTGCTGTATCTATCTTAGTTGCATCATTTCCAAACTGGTCGATTGCACCCTCCAGATACTTATCAATATTTTCCTTTGGAGTTTCAACAGCAGCCTTTGCATTCTGATATGCAGTCCATTTCTCCTGCAAGCCATCTGCATAATCCTGCCGAGTCATTCCATCAACTTTACCGCCTGCTTTGGACAGTGTCTCTGCATCTGCAACCCACTGCTCCAGGCAGTTATAAGTTCCGCTTGCATTATCTGCTGTTGTAAAACTTGCTTTATTCTTATTGATAACCGCCATATCAAGATTGATATTATAATCATCCGTAATCGTATCTGCAAGGTTTGAATACCAGTTATCATCTCCGGCACTCAGGTCATACTGTACAATTCCAAAACGGTTCTCATGACGTCCAAGTGATTTGTACTGTGATAATGCTACTTCTGATCCCAGTTTCGGTTCTGATGTAAGGCCATTGTAATACATGATCTTATGTGCCCACTGAGACTGAATATCAAAGTATAAAGTATCCTTAAAATTATGGAAGTCTGTTGTCTGGCCATCATACATTGTCTGGATCTGAAGGACATTGATATTGTTCTTATCAGCTGTCTCATTCACAACCTTACTAAGCCCTGAACTGGTTGCTATAAGCTCAGTTCCCTCATAGATCTCCAGATACCAGCTGGCTGATCCGAAAAAGTCTTCATCCAATTCCAATGTGGTTGATGCAGTATATGATGTCATTCCTGCAGAAGCAGCTCCTTTTGTAAGAGTTCCCTCTGTATGATAATCACTTGAATCAAATGTCATGTTACGATCTTTATCACAATATAACTTATATGTATATGTGGCATCCGACTTACTGCTTCTGACCTCGAACTCAAATGGAAGACTGGTCGTTCTCAGATAAGAACTCGTAATTCCTTCCTTATAGGTAGCAGGTTTATTTGTAAATACTACTCTCACTCTGCTTGCTGAACTCTTGATCAGACTGTTCAGTGAGGTCTTCATCGTATCAGATGGTACGACTGCATAAGACTTAATCACTGAAGGATCGTCATTCTGGAACCAGCTCTCATTCTCTACATCCGTAGTCAGATGAATCTTGTAAGATCCGCCTGTACCGATCTCTTTCGCCGTATATAAGGTCTGACCATACGTTCCATTCTGATTATCTATCATCTGCGTATCATCATGATCATATCCCCATAATACATTTTTCACACTTGTAGAAGCTGCTTTTTTATCATATGCATACTTCACAAGCTTATACACTCTGGAAGATGGATCCAGGTAATAATTTCCCTTTTCGATCGTTCCATCATCTTTAAACCAGTAACCTGAAAGAAGCTGAACCTGAGTCAATGCATTCACGCCGTTCTTAACATTGTAACCCTGCATCTTCTCATATACAGATGTCAGTTCATCACCGAAGATAACCGGTTTTCCGGCATCTATATATTCTACAAGTTCATCATACTTTGTCTTTGTAAGATCATTACCGTTTTCAGGCATGTATACTGCCTTACCTACCAGATCTGCCGGCATATAATTATCTGTAATATACTCTAACATACCTGTATGTGTGTACATAATGAATGTCGGTAAACCATAACCTAATGCTTTGATCGCATCACCATTCAGATTACCACTATGTGCAGAATAAACTTCCTCAACGCTTCTATCAAGTGCTGTATAATCACCACCGATATAAACCAGATCATAACTTGTTGCGATATCATCTTTCATACCGATCAATGCTTCCGTAGAAACCTGAGTAAGTTCGATATCACCATAGTTTAATCCATCTATTGCATATGCAAGTTTGGCCTTTGTCAGATCAAAGTCATAATACTCAACATTCTTCTGAAGTTCTTCTTTGGCCTTACCCTCAATCACATCTGACGGAACAGTATAATAATCACCCTTTATCTCTGAACCATCCATATGTTTTGAATAGGAAGAATTTTTATTCTTGGTTTCTGCTAACTCGCGATCAATCGGATAATCCGGTTGAATTTCAAGAACCTTGAACTTATTATCAGAGCCATCACGATACTGACCTGCATTAATGATATCTGCAATTGCTTTTGCTGACGGACTGATAATGGTCTTATTTCCGCCATTATTGTCATCATCACCATCTCCAGAGCCAACACCATCTCCGGCTTTATCACTGGCAATTACATATACACCACCTTCAACAGCGTCGCATAATGATTTATATGCATCTTTTCCAATCTCATCTTTATAAGCACCCGACTCGATAAAGATAAAATCAAACTGTGTAAAGTCAATCACCTGTTTTGTAGAATTATTGGTAAGTGCTTCCGCTTTGTGATCTAGATATAACTTATTGACATAATTAAATGCCTTATCTCTACCTTCTGTAGAATCTTCTGAATAATCCAAAACAGTATATTCATAAGATAAGTTTGATGAATAATTTGCATCATAAGCAGGATCTGATTCTGTTGTCTTCTTTGTAAACTCTGCATATGTATCTGCAACGTTTGTATAATCATAATCTGCTGATTTCTGCTCACCATTCTTTGTAACAATGAAATTACATCCATTGCTGCCAACTTCATAAGCACCCGTCACTATAGTATCATCTGTTCCAGTTCCGGTTCCAGTTCCGGTTCCAGTTCCGGTTCCTGTTCCGGTTCCACTTCCTGCAGCTGCAACAAGCTCATCAATTGCTGTTCCGGCAGGCTCAATGATCACTCCATACTGGAATTCAGAACCGGCATTCAGATATGAGAAATTATAATTGTACACATAAGTATTTGTCGCACTGTCAAAAGAACCGTTTCCACCTTCTAAAGATGAAAGCATAACTGAATACTTCTCTGTCTCATTCTTACCAACCAGATAAGTCTTTCCGTCTATTGTAACAGTAAGATATACATTTGATCCGGTAAGATCTACAGATGAACGAACCTCTCCGGATAATTCCTTAGTTGCAACATCCTGAAAACCGGTATTTGAAAGATCGGTCGTTGAATAGACAGCACCTTCACCTGAGGTCAAAGCATTCTTGATATCACGGCTCTGAAGAACATAGATATTCGCACCACTTGGCACATATCTGTATCCACGGCTTGCATAAGCGGCTCCTGTGAATACACTGTTCTCTGCTGTTTCTTCTGCTTCCCAGGTATTAGTCTTCTTATTGAAAGTATAGGCACTTGCATCCATATGTGTGGAATCATTGTTTGCTGCTAATTCATCAAACATCCTCGATGACTCACCATTTGAAATAACAAGTACTTCTGCATTATCAAAATCCCATTTTGTTCTGGAAGCTGTAATACCACCAATAGAACTTGATACCTTAATATATGCAGAATCACTGTGATTCGTCTGGAAATTCAGGAAGTCTGTCAATGAATTATCTTCATACCATTTATAATATCTGTTTTTGTTGATATAGTCATTTCCACCCTCTGTCGCAGAACGTTCCGCTGTAAGGATGAAATCTGAAATTGTCTTTGTTGTCTTTTGGGTTGGATCCGGTACATCATTATCACTTGCTTCTTTATAAAGCACATTGAAATATCCCGGCTCTACTGCTAATACATTATCTATACGGGCTGTCAGATTTTTTGTAATCAACTTGAATGCTAATGTTCCCATACGATATGTATCATTATTTCCCTTTATCGAACTTGCATCTTTTACACAAAGTGTATATTTATCAAGAACGATCGGATGGCGGTCATCCATTGTATAGCTTACAAGCCAATTATATAATGCTTCGCTTATATCTTTGTCTTTTGATGCATATGCATTCTCATCCGGTGCAACGATATATATGAAATCCGCTGCAGATAAAATTGCTTTTGCATTTGTATCCATACTGTTCAGATTGTCAACAGTAACCGTTGTTAATGTCACTGCTCCGGCTGCCATCTTCTGGGATGCAATCGTCTTATAACCATCAAATACCGCATATCTGAAATACTCACCATCATACACATACTTCCATAATGGTGTTGTATTTGTATAATCAGACTCATTTTTGATATTACCTTTATAGTTTGATGCAGTAACTTTAGCAGTCATATCTGTATCTGCTTTCGCAATATCGTCATTTGATTTAGACTTTGGAAGGATCTGAACAATACGATATTTGTCATCACCTGTTGCCTTTAAACTGGCGCTGTTCGAATTGATAACCGCAAGGTCAATATTCGAATAGCCTACAAGTCCTGTTGCAGCACTCAGTTCTGCGTTATTTTCATTTACAGGAGTTCCAGAATTAGCTAATGTGAAATTGACGAATACCGCACTAACAATCAGTGTAAAGATGATTGCTACGGAAGATAAAACAACTTTTTTATTCTTAAACACTATTCTTTCCTCCTTTTAGTTTGAATGCGCTTTTAACACATTTGAATTTCTAAGGCTGACAACTCCATCCACTGTATAAGATGCTGCTGTCTGTGCATCCTGAAGTTTCATGGTGATTGCAAAACTATCCTCATCCGGATTCACCTTCACATCAAACTGCTCAACATTCTTTGCAAGCAGACAGGCCTCATCATTACTTGAATCAATAAATGATCCGCCTCCGGAATTAGACGCCTTCATTCTGTAAGCATATAACTTCTTGTTTGTCTTATCATATAATAGAGTACAACTTGTTATCTCGCTATCACCTGTTGTTGAATCCAGACCGGATGCATAATTAAGCTTAATATAAAGCTTATCCGCCGTCTTTGAACCTACCGTTGTCGATACCGTACTGAGTGCTACATCTTTATCCAACTCACCGATGTTGTAGCAAGGTCTTTTATTCGATCCGCTTGCAGGATTTGAAGAAGGGGCTACCTGCACTGTTTTGTTTCCGCCTCCTTCTTTATAAGAACCATCATCCTGTCTTAAATCCGACGCATCAGGAACCAGATATACGCCTTCTTTCGATGATGTTTCACCTACTCGCTTTGCTTTTGCATAAATCTTAACATCTGTTGCTGCCATCAGCATATCAGACATAGTATCATAGGCTTCTTCAGCCTGTGTCTGTATCTTCTTTCTGGATGTCATCTTCCGATTGGAAGCAACCACTGATCCAATCAGGGTTGTAACTGCTACCATAAATACACTTAAGATACCTATGTAAAGTACCAGTTCAATGAAAGTGAAACCCTTATTCTCTGTTTTTTTCACTATTCATCCCTCCTTATGATCCTGTATAATGACTACCAGTCGTTTTGTTTAATGTTACTTTACCTACTGATGCATTCGACCGCTCCTTATTGAAAGTATAAATACCATCTCCCGACCAAACCGAACCATCTGCTTTATTAAACATAACGATCATAAAACCCGCTGTGCCATTTACTTCAGTAACCTCTTTTGCGGTATCTGAAGATTTTGCCGCGTACATAATTTTTACGCGATCCAGCGTTATAGTATCTATTGATGTGTCTGCAGTAAAGTTAGCTCTGTCTTTAAAATCATCTGAAGGGTCTCCATTCGCTTTACGCGTAACATCACCCGTAAAGGTTCCGTATGTAATCTGATATTTATCGTCAACCTTTTCAATCAACATAGCAGCTTTTTTATTTTGAGATTTTGTCAATTTTACTAATGTAGACAATTCCTCATTGAATGACTCTTTAGCCGAGGTAGCCCGGGCAGTTGATATCGCTGATATCGTAACAGCTGCCAGTCCGGATAACACCGCTATTATTCCAAGAACAATAATCAGTTCTACCAGAGAATATCCAGCATTGTTTCTTTTCTTCATCTTCACCCCTCCTAATCTACATTCTTCTTCCAGTTCTGGAATTCAAGAATATCACTATAAGAGATGTCAGATAAAGTAGAACTCTTCACCTCTGCACTACTGTCTTTTTCTTCTTTTACATAGTTCTTTAAGATTTCTCTTGTAACTACGCTTACATCTGTATCTGTGCTGTCTGCGCACTTCTTCAGTACACTCGCCGTATATGATACATCTGCTGAAAGGCTGATACTGCTGTTACAGATCACCTTACCGCCTGCAATGATCAATCCACGGAAAGATTTTACTTTATTGCTGAACTTCACATCACCGCCACAGATAACAACTCCCTGTAAAGAATTACCAGTAGCTGTATCAAGCGTTACATCTCCATCATTGATAACAAGAATCGAATCTGCTGATCCATCATCAGACGAAATCGTTTTACTGATATTCTTATGCGCTGTATGGTTAGTGCCGTCAGGCAGTGTATGCGTTCCAAAAATCTTTGTAAAGTCAACATAGTTATTTAATGGTGTCAGACTGTAATTATAAGAGTACGAATCACTTCTTACATAATCTCCCTTATACTTTCCATCTGCATCCTTGCCAACATATGTGTACTGATACTCGCCTGATGCTAACTGAGTTCTTGTATAATCACCTTTATTAGCACCTACATTTTTGAATTGTGCATGCTCGTATCTGTACTTCTGAGACTGCTTTCCATTACTGGTCTCTGTATAATCTGTATATTTTACTAATGCCCATGCAGATTGCTCTTCATCGGTCTCCTTACCTTCAGCATCCAACACCTTATTGTTTAATACAGACAGATGATCTTTCATGTTGATATACATGTAATTAAGGAAATTACTCACCTTATGTGCCTCTGTTTCAGAATCTGATCCAGTTAACTGTCCTGCACTTGTTTTAAGGTTTTCATAAGCAAGATTATTTGCTGTCGTGTCTCCATTTCCAAGCAACATGGTGAATGTCTTAGATGTAGCTGCTGCTTTTAAAGCCGTTTCAACACTCATCGTACTCTTTGTTGATGCCTGAATATATAAAGATCCGTCATTCTTATTCTGTGCCGTTACTGCCGCGCCTGAACCAACCTTAGAAGAATCTACCTTGCCATCTGCACCAACAGGAAGTAACAATGTCACATCGAAGCTGTCATAATTAGATACGTTATATATCTTCTTATTTGTTTCTTCCAGATTCTCTGCCAGAAGATCATAATACTTCTTTACAAAAGCTTCTGCTTCTTCTACATTACTCTGCTTATTATCTCCCGCTTTAATATAAAGATAATAATAATCATGACCAGACACCGTCTGTTTGATCGCATTAACTACCAATTCATTATTACTCAGTTTTTCAGTAAACTCTTTGTATAATTCCTTTAATTTAACATCATTGTTAAAACTATTTGGGAACTTCAGCTTAACATGTGTATAACCATTTGAATCTACTGTCTCGCTGCCTGCAACCGGCTCCCACTGTGTCAGGAAAATCAACTGATTGGATTTCACATCAAGCGACTGACCAGTTGAATAATCCTTCAATGTTGTAAATGCATAGTCCAGATTCTTTTCATTTCCATCTGCATCAACAAGACCGAGTTCTTTTCTCTCATTAGCATCTGTGATAGAAGAAGCTGCTACTTTTGAGAACTCAATATATGATTTACCCGCAATATAAAGAGATTGTAAGCTCTTCAGATCCAATGTGGACTTCTTACCATTTACAATAATCGCACTATCACTAAAATGAGATTTTAAACTGTAATTTGTAGGGAGTTTGCCCGCATTCCCGAGAAGCTTAATGCTCCGAATATCATCTGTAGAATAGCTATATCCAAAGTATGTACCCTTAAAGAATGTCAAATTAGATTCTTCTGCATTTAACTCTGTATCATCATATACATAAGCGTTTGCTGCCGCTGTAATAGAACCGCCTTTATCTCCATCAATGATAATATTATCGGTCCAGAGCTCTGAAAGGTTCGAACTTCTACCTGAAAGAGTAATATCTGCACCATTATATGCTGTCAATGCACCAGAATTTACAATAACATCTGAATTCATTGTCAATGATGCTTTGTCAACAAAAATACCAGAATTAGCGCTTTCATCTGTAGCGCCCCAGTTTCTTACAACACTATCATTATATTTGTTTGTAACTTTTGTTGCAGTCACAGCATTATAATCTTTATTATAATAATCAGATGCTGTGTATACATTTCCTTTAACATTTACAACTGTTGCACTTGCATCGTTATAATTCGTAGTTGTTCCGGATACTTGCAGTCCCATATCTGCCAGAAATGCATAACTATACAAACTATTGCTGTTTATACCTGTCATATCAAACGAAACATTATATTCTGGTTTTTTAAGTACCAAATCCGTCATAATTGACTGCTCATACGTTCCTGGAGCCATCGTCTCCCTATCTGTTGCAGCAGTCAATGTAATTGTTCTCTTAACACCTACGTTCTTAAATGCAATCGTCTCTACAGTTCCTGAATTAAATCCCGGTTCCGTATTTGTCTGTCCGGAAATATCTCCCGTTAGGGAATTCTTAACATATTTGATATAACTGTGTTTTCCCGCATTATCTGTATATACAATTCGAAGATTATCACAATCAAGTGTAACATTCGGATCTGTAATATAACCCTGCAATGTAGCTACTAATGTAGGGATTTTATTCAGATTATCATCATCCATAATTCCCTGCATAAAAAACTTTTTGAACAGATTATTTGCCTCTGTCTCAGAAAGATTCGTATACTTTCCATCTTTATAATATACAACTAACTCTGCAGTCGTTGTATATGCGGAATATAAGTGTTCATTTGTCGTTGCACCAATTCCTGCATAAATCTCATCCATTGCCTTCTCTACACTGTAGAAGTTATTCAATGAATTAATCTTGTAATATCTGAGTTTGTATGCTAATAACATACCCATTAACAGGGCGGATACCAGAATACTCAAAAACGTTGCAGATACAATTACAAGGACAAAACTGGAACCACGATTACTCATGTGCTTCAGTCTGCTCTTTAATTTTTTAAGCATCTTCTAATTCCCCCTTGTTCCTGATATAGTCGTCTTGTCAGTCGTCTTATCATTACTGTCTTTTTCTTCCATAAGAACAGTCAGATCGTACATATAGACATCGTCCGCCGTATCATCCTTTGTTCCCATAACACTTACAGTTGAATTTGGTTTATCTACTGTAAAGTTCGCATATACTTTAGTCTTTCCGGCTAATGTATTAATCTTTGCTTCATCTGCCGGTTTCTTAAGTGTACCGGTTGAATCTGCAAAATTCACACGCACCTTTACAGATGATGGAGATACCTTATGCTGATTATTTACATAAATCAGATCATCAAGTGTCTTGCTGCTATCACCGCCCTGCAAAGCTTCATTGATAATTTCTGCATACTTATCATCAATATCTGCTACAGTCTGGAAAATATAAATCTTTGCCTTTTCATCCGCATCTAATGCATTTGTATCTATATTCACATAATCACGATTTACATAGATACCATTACTGGTTGCAGGAACATATAACAGATAGATTGGTGGCAGTTTATCATAATCATTCTGATATACTACACCTTCTCCATTTGCACTGGCTGGTTTATATACGTTATTTGTATTGTTCTCATATTCAGACTTAATAACGCCGATTGTTGTCTTATCTACATACTTTACGATACACTGCACACGATATTTGTTATTTGCAGTCTTTGACACTTTAATCGTCGTTGTCTTTGAGAACTCATCATTCTTCCAGAATTCATCACCATCACTGGAAAGCATCTGATTATACTGCACTGTATGACTCTTTAACAGTTCTGTCTTCTGATCCTTAAAATATGCACTTGCCTGATTATCCAGATTATTTCCATCTGCGGTTCCGGTATCACCTGTGTAAGTTGCCCCGGCAATGATCGCTGCCTGTTTATTATCCAGTGTACGAACAGTACCTACTGAAGATGTGATCTTAACATAATCACCATTTTCATCAACTTTTGCATCTCCTGTTGCCGGATCCCAGATATACCCCATCGCAGCAACCTGCTGTGCAAGATCACTGACCGTGACTGTACAGCCATACTTCGCGTAATTTCCTCCTATAGATATGTCATTACATGTGTATGTCTTCTCCGTATAATTCACCTTCTTCACTCCGGCAATCTTATTATCCGTTGTTTTCGGAGTTGTAGTTGTGCAGGTGAAATTATAGCTACCTGTAGAATTGCCATCAGGTATACTGATGGCACTACTACTCATATCTGCAGTTTTAAAGCTTTCCATGATCTGTTCTGCTTTATCAATGGCATACTGTTTCTTGGTTGATTTCTTATTGATATTAACAGCGGAAATCAACTGGGAGGTAAGAGGAACGATCAATATGGCAAATACGGCTACAGCAATGATTACTTCTATCAAACTAAAGCCTTTATTGTTTTTCTTTGTCATTTTCTACTTCTCACTCCGTTTAAAAACTGTTTACGGGTTTCAGGTTTATAACTACCTACTGAGCATTATCGCTTGATGTAGTTGTTGTAGCTGTTGACTTCTTTGTCGGGTTACCGAAGATATTATCCTTTCCGTTCTGAACATTAACATCTACCTGATCTGTAGTTCTGTCTCCACCATTTACTGCGTATGATGTGAATGACATATCACCTGTATATTTTCCTGTCTCCTCATCAAAAGCGATACTGATAGAATCAACAGTCATACGGAAGTCTCCACTCTGAATATAATCAATGACATCCTTAAGATCCTTGTATGAACCTGAATAGGTAACAGGGAAGTTCGCTGAATAGCAGTTATAATTATCTCCTGAAGCTGCAGCACTATCAGCTACGGTTGTGTCAGCCGCAGTCGTATCGGTTGCTGCTGCTCCATCTCCGAGTGTAGCATCACCTACCGCACCGGTTCCGAGTGTGTAGAATAACTGTTCTTCTCCCATCGTTACAGAAGGGAAGTCAAACTTATATTCATCCTTGATACCCTGTAAATACATAATTGTATTCTCCTGATAGAGCTCTGATGGGAATTCATCAAGGATTGCCTGATACTCTTTCTTATAGTTCTCTGTATCTTTAATATACTGGTCACGATTTACATCCTTTGACTTCAGATCATTATAGTAAACCTGCTGTTTGTCCTTTTCGGATATGATACTCTTCCGGTCTTCAAAATTATTCATAGCCACATAACGAATCGGCACGAATAATATTACAACACCCAATAAAAATAATAATAAATTTCTTTGTCCTTTTGTCATTGCATCCATGTTCGTACCCTCCTTACTGAGCTAATGTTGCATCTGTCTCTGTAGTATCTTCTGTTGATGCATTCGCATCCACATAGATACAGGTTACAGTGAAATCATATGTAGTCTTGCCTGATTCCTCATCTACATTCTCTGTAATGCTTCCGATGAATGAATTATCGATACAGTCAATTTCTTTTAAGCTGATCGCAAGACCCGCAACATCGTCATACTTTTCTGCAGTACCGGATATGGATACACCGCTCGCATCTGAATTGAACGCTGTTACTTCTGTTCCCTTTGGCATCTTCTCTTCTAAAGCATTGATAAAGGTTACTACATTCTCATTCAGATTCTTAGTGTAGCTGTACATGCTCATGGCATCCACATAGATGCTCTCTGCATCCTCATAGTCCTGTACAATGGTTTCAATATCTTTAATTGATTCAATCTTTCGGTTTACATCATCCAGCTCACTCTGTGCCTTATTCTTCATGATAAATGAAGCCGCAGTCACACCACCGGCAACGAGCACTGCCAGAATCAGAAATGCAACTACAAAAGGCGTAGAATCAACAGCTCCTTCTTTCTTAGATGCTGTTGCCCCTTCTGATATTACAAATCCCATAGGTGCAAAAGCCGCACCGATAGGAACCATAAGGTATACAGGATTATAAATCTTCAAATCAATCTTCGGGTCAAACTTGATATTGAATAAACTATCCATAACTCTGGTTGATACATTAAGCTGTACCTTGAATAAACCATCGATTCCTTTGATCAGTGCTCCATCGCCTGTCAGGAATACATCATCAATCGGCTTATCCGGATTTTTTGATGCAAAGAAATCCATCACACGTCCAATGTTATTGATCAGGTAACGGAATGAACCGGTAATCGCATTATCATCGAAATCAACTGTGATCAGACGTTCATTCTGAAGTAAGGTCATAGCTGTCGTTGCATCTACGCCCTTTGCATCCATTACTTCATTTACTACAACATTGGTACCATATGGTACAGTTCTCTGGAGTAAAAGGATATCTCCTTTTACAATATTTAATACGGTAGATTCACTACCTAACTGGATTACCATCGTTGTCATGTTCTCACTGGTCTGTGTCTTGATCAGCTGTAACATGGCATTTCCAATGTAATCGAGCGCCACTACTTTCAGTCCCGCAAGTGCTGCCACTTCATAGTAGGAACGAACCATACTGGTCGGTGCTGCTACAGCAAGGACTCTTAACTGTTTGTTATTTTCTTCATCAGTGACTGTCTCTAATACAGAATGGGATACGGTGTAATCCTCTATATTAACAGGGAAATACTCTGATGAGTTCGCATTAATAATTCCTTTGATTTTGTTCTCCTTAACGAAAGGCACAAGGACCTCTCTGTTAACGATCTTTGTAGAGGTAAGGACGAAAATCGCGTCCTTGTTAGTGATTCCGTTTGCAGCAAGCTGTGATCTGATTGCTTCTGCAATTCTTTCTTTGTCTCTGATAAAACCATCTTCGTATGAGTCTTCCGGAGTCTCAAAGATGATGGCATTATGTACGGTTGAAGTCTTCTTCTCAGAAGCGGTTACTTCTGTGATAGTAATACTTTCATTTGTAATGTCGATTGTTAAGACTTTTTTATTACTCGCCATTTTAAATAGCCTCCCTCGCTAATCAGTAGTTTTGTCGGGAATTCTCCCTTAATTGCCTGAGTACCAGCTTACATGCTGTTCACCCCATATAAATAAAAATAGAATACGCCTGTATCTTACAGGCTATAAGGTGAACAACCTGTCACCCTCAAAATGGTCTCTATGTTTGACCCTCCATATGCGACCATTCACTTGTTTTCCAGCTTATATGCAAGCCGGTTGCCGTCATTAGTTTAATCACTCACTAAACTACTGACTGCTTCCAAGACATCATATATCTTTTCTGCATTGCATTATGATATAGTGATGTCTATAAATCCACAAACATCTTACTCATGTTATCGAAAGGCAACAACTAGCTATAATATGTCATACGAGGAATTTCAAACAGCTTAATTTTGTTGCCTTTCAATACTATTAAAATAAAATATTTGTTTTCAGTTAAAGCCTAGTTCTGTGGGGAAAGTAATTTATTTGTATTTCCGCCTGAATAAACTTCAACTTTATTGTTTGCTACATCAATTAAAACTTTGAATTCAGAATTCTTGTCGTAATATTTACCCTTTAATGATGCGCTACCAAGAATCTCGCTAAGTTCCTGTCCAAAACTTCCTGATGCTTTCCATGAAGTTACAGTAGCTGTTTTTGCAGTACTTCCAAGTGAAGCCATAGCCTCTTCATTTGACATTGCGGTCTGACATGCAGAACGAATAGTGTCAGCATTTGAAATATCTGTTGATGCTCTTGACTTGTTAATGTACTTGATAAGTGCTGGTGCAAGTGCGCCTGCAAGGATTGCCATGATAGCAATAACGATAATTAATTCTACTAATGAGAAACCTTTGTTGTTCTTCTTCATAATTATTCTCTCCTTTTTTCTTTCTTAAATTATTTTATGTTGTTGATGTGTCATATGACACTATATCAATACCGGCATCCTCGTTCTACCGGAATCAATCAATGTAAAACTGTGTAAGTAAATTATGTATTATGTATTGTATTAATACTGATCCATCGCATCGTACATGCTCATGATAGGACCATATACAGCTGCTACAATCATACCTACGATACAGGCAAGTACAACCATGATCAACGGTTCCATTGCTGCCGTTAATTTATTAGTAGCTGCTTCCACCTCTTCGTCGTAGTAGTCGGCAACCTTACTGAGCATCTCCTCGATATCACCGGTCTCTTCACCGATCTTTGTCATCGCTGATAACATCGGCGGAAGAACCTCCATATCCTTTAATGGTTTTGAAAGCGGGATACCCTTTGCAACCTGTGTCTTTGCATCCATCAGGCCATCACGTATGATCTTATTATCCATCATCTTCGCTACCTGTTCTACGGCATCGATCATAGAGATACCGGATGCCATCAAAGTGCTCATAGTTCTTGCGAATCTGGAGCAGGCTGATTTGATCGTAAGATTTCCGAATACCGGAGCCTTGATCGCGATATTCGAGAAGAATTGTTCACCAACCGAACTCTTCTTGAATGCC
>ULNQ01022516.1_pt1 | contig 17373 bp, 16 predicted proteins | sample 1951951 | NCBI WGS metagenome assembly ULNQ01 (sample SAMEA4835580, study PRJEB28245) | human gut metagenome | biome: gut microbiome; material: fecal sample | place: Denmark | collected 2008
CAAATGCAAAAATTTCACACGGTTGCAAGTTGAATAACCGCACTGAAACAGGTGTCCTCACGTCTGCCCACCACCGTTACAAAATTGTCCTGACGTTTGGCGTACACCGTGAGTGTGTCGCCCAACTTCAATTCCTTGTGAAAGACAATTTCCATGGAAAGAATTTCCTCTTCGGGGGAAAGAACGTCGGATGCGTAGGTGGCGTAATTGGTGTTGTTGACGTGTCCGTTGAGGTCTAAATCGCTGCGACGTACCGTTTTTTCATAAACGGGTACAAAAGTTTCGTCAAAACGCACCCGCACGTAATCGGCGCTTGCATCGCAGTGCGCCGAGGAATACTCTCCGTGGAAAAACTCGTTCATCTTTTCCGCAGGCAAAATTTTGCGTTGCTCTTTGCTTATCAGCGACCAAAAAGATGTTGCGGAAAAAATTTGTCCTTCATCCGTAACGGCAGTGAAACACCTCTCGGCAAAAAAGCGTGTGGGGGCAAGAGGCCATGTGTACAAAAGAAATTCCTGCGTTTTGCGTGTTACCGGTTTGTCGAAAACCACCTTTATTTTGCTCAGCACCCACAAAATGCCGTTGGCGTCCATGGCGTTCCAACCCAGCCCCAACTGTTCGCCGTGCTGAGTGGCGGCGTCCTGCAAAAACTGCAAAACACGCAGCATTTTTACGTTTTGGTCAAATCCGAAATCGCTTTCGTGCAGTCGGCAACAAGTTTTCAAAAATGTTTTTTCCGGAAGAATCAAAATTTTGCTCCTTTAGGGCATTCGCCCGTGTTTTTCACACAAATTATACCACCTCCGTTTTGTTTGTCAAAGTTTTTGCACAAGTTGTTTTTCTACTGCGTTTCACAGGCATTATATTGTTGACTTTTGCGTATTTATCATATATAATTTCTACACAATATGTTTGTGCATTTCTCGTGAGGGAGTAATTTACGCCACGGGCGGAACAACTGCCAACAGCCGACAAAAAGTCTGGCGTTGTTTTAGAAAATGAGACTCACGCAACCAAAGTAACATTTGGGATGCGTGGGTTTTTTATTTAAGGAGAGAAAAATGAAACACTATCTTCAAAACACCGACGAAGTTTTGCAGCAACTCAATTCGTCGGAAAACGGTCTTTCCGCAGAGGAAAGCCAACGCCGTTTGCAGGCAAACGGTGCAAACAAACTTGACGAGGGCAAAAAAACGCCTGTTTTCGTGAAGTTTTTGAAACAACTTGCCGACCCGATGATAATCATTTTGTTGGCGGCGGCAGTTGTCAGCCTTGTTACGGTGGTAATAAACAACGCCAACCCTGCAAACGAAAAAGAATCTTTTGCAGACGCAATAATAATTGCCGTTGTGGTGTTGCTCAACGCAATTTTGGGCGTTGTACAGGAAAGCAAGGCGGAACAGGCAATAAAGGCATTGCAATCCATGACGGAATCCACCTGCAAAGTTTTGCGTGACGGCACGGTAACTATTGTGAAAAGCCACGAACTCGTCGTGGGCGACGTAGTTGTGCTGGAAGCAGGCGACAGCGTCCCCGCCGATTGCCGAATTTTGCAATGCGCCAGCCTTAAAGCGGAAGAAGCCGCCCTTACGGGCGAAAGCGTTCCTGCGGAAAAAGACGCCGTAACGCTAACCAAAGAAGTACCCCTCGGCGACAGGAAAAATATGCTGTACATGGGAAGTACCATTGTGTACGGACGTGCCAAAGCGATAGTCGTAGCCACGGGTATGGCAACGGAAATGGGCAAAATAGCGCACGTCCTCAACTCGGCGCAGGAAGAAAAAACTCCTCTTCAACTGAAAATGGCGTCGCTGAGCAAAATTCTCACCTTTGTAGTTATCGGAATTTGCGTGGTAATTTTCGCCTTTAACCTTATCATGAAAGGTTTGGAAGGAAGAGTTGTTCTGGACAGTTTCATGGTGGCAATAGGACTTGCAGTGGCGTCCATTCCCGAAGGATTGGCTACCGTCGTTACCATTGTGCTGTCCATAGGCGTTACCAACATGAGCAAGAAAAACGCCTTCATTCGCAAAATGACCGCCGTGGAAACATTGGGTTGTGCGGAAATCATCTGCTCCGACAAGACGGGCACGCTTACGCAAAACAAAATGACGGTAGTTAAAACTTACTCTTTCGACGAAAAACTGCTGGCAACGGCAATGGCGCTGTGCAGCGACGCTACCCTTTCGGAAGGAAAGGCGGTGGGCGAGCCTACCGAGTGCGCTTTGGTCAACTTTGCTTTGGAACAGGACCTGCCCAAGGATAATCTTGAAAAAGCCACACCACGTATTGCCGAAGCGCCTTTCGACAGCATGAGAAAGATGATGTCCACACTGCACCAAACGGACAACGGCGTTGTGCAGTACACCAAAGGCGCACCCGACGAGATAATTGCCCGTTGCACGTCCATCTGGAAGGACGGAAAAATACTGCCTTTGGATGAAGAAACCAAAAAGCAACTGCTGGCGGAAAACACCGCAATGGCAAACGAAGCGTTGAGAGTGCTTGCGGCATCCTTTGTTAAGTACGACTCTTTGCCTGCCGACATTTCCCCGAAGAACATAGAAAAAGACCTTGTCTTTGTGGGATTGTGCGGCATGATTGACCCCGTGCGACCGGAAGTTGCACAGGCAATAGAACAGTGCCGTTCGGCGGGAATTCGCCCGATAATGATTACCGGCGACCACATCGACACCGCCGTTGCCATTGCAAAACAGTTGGGAATAATTTCCGACGCAAGCGAGGCTTTGCTCGGGGCAAAACTGGACGAAATGACGGACGAACAGTTGGAAAAAGAGATTACCAAGTATTCCGTGTACGCAAGAGTTCAGCCTGAACACAAAGTCCGCATCGTCAACGCATGGAAAAAACTCGGCAAGGTGTGCGCAATGACGGGGGACGGTGTAAACGACGCTCCTTCCATCAAAAGCGCCGACATTGGCGTGGGAATGGGCATCACCGGTACCGATGTTACCAAAAACACCGCCGACATGGTGCTTGCCGACGACAACTTCGCCACCATCGTTTCCGCCGTGGGCGAGGGCAGACGCATCTACGACAACATTCGCAAGTGCATTCAGTTTTTGCTCTCTTCCAACCTTTCGGAAGTTGTGGCAATATTCATTGCTACGCTTTTGGGCTTCACCCTGCTTAAACCGGCGCACCTGCTGTGGATAAACCTTGTAACGGACACACTGCCCGCCATCGCTCTCGGAGCGGAAAAGGCGGAAGCCGACATAATGAAACGTCAACCCCGCAAAAAGAACGAAGGCATTTTTGCCCACGGTTTGGGCTTCAACGTGGTGATTCACGGATTGCTTATCGCAGGAATAACTTTGTCCGCCTACTTCTTGGGAATCTATCTGGAAAACGGCTTTGTCGTCTTCCCCATTAACGAAGCGCATTCCGAACAGGGTATTACAATGGCGTTCCTCACAATGAGCATGACGGAAATTTTCCACGCCTACAACAACAGAAGCAACATAAAAAGCGTGTTTTCTCTTCACTCGCACAACAAAATAATGTGGGGCGCAATGCTTGGCTCTCTTGCCCTCACCACCGCCGTTATCTTCATTCCCGGAATAAACAGCGCATTCGGTTTTGCAAACCCCGACGGTTCGGCAATCATCAATGCAGTGGAATACTTCTCCGCTCTGGCTCTTGCCTTTTCGATAATTCCTCTTGTGGAAATTCAGAAGATAATAATGCGTGCCGTGCAAAGACGCAAAACCGCAAAGAAACAGTCGCAGACGGCACAAAAATAACGTTGTTCCGTCAAGACGTAAAGCACAAAGCAGCGCAAACGCAGTTGCAACATTTGTAAGTAAAAAACAAAAGACATTTTACACGCAGTTGTGTTGTGCAACAAACAAAATAACTGCACAATGCCACGACGCACCAAACAGACGGCGCACTGCCCAAACGGCAAAGTCAACGCCGACCACGCTTTTTGACTAACGCCAAAAGATGCGTTTGCAAAGATTTGAAACTGTCGAAAACGCAAAAAATGCTACAAAAAAAGTATCCGTGAGGATACTTTTTTTCTTTTGCAAAATATTTTTGACAAACACCGCCAACGCCTGAAAGACAGGCATTGCAATGCAATGTTTGTTTGCAGTGAGTCAAGCAAATGAGTGGCAGGCAGCAGGCAGGGGTCTTTGTTTTGCAGCAAAACGCTTGCAACAAGGAAAGGAACTTTTTACTTATTACAGGAAAAATTTGCCGATGAAAATTGCACAAAACACGGCAACCGCACTTTGCACGTTGCCCCGCTTTATTTACGCAAAAAACTTTGCAAAAACCGCACGGCATAACTTTATTTGAAGCAAAAAAGGCATTTTACGCAAATGCCTTGCAAAACAACGTCGGACACATTGCCTGAACGTAGTGTCGCAGTCGCACAAAAAAAGTTGCGTTTGACGTTTTTTGCAAATACAACTTTATTCAACGACGGCACACCTTTCAAAACCGTGTAATGCAAAATTGTGAAAGTTACTGTTTTATTATGTCCTTTATTACTTCGCCTGCAAGAATCATTCCCGCAACGGGAGGCACAAAGGATATGCTTGCGGGGGTACGTTTTTCGCTTTGGTCATTTCGGCAAGGAAGTTCCGTGGAATACACTACTTTGAGAGAGGGAATGCCCATCTCTTTCAGTTTTTTGCGCATGACTTTTGCCAACGGACACACCGACGTGCGAAAAATGTCTTCCACCCGAAAAGCCGTGGCGTCAAGTTTGTTTCCCGTACCCATGCAACTGACGATGGGCGTGCCTGCCTTGTGGCACAGTTCCGCCAACAGCAACTTGGACGTTACCGTGTCGATGGCGTCCACAACGTAGTCGAAAGAGGAAAAATCCATCAAAGGGGCGGTTGTTGCGTCAAAACGAATGTTGAGGGCGTTTACCTTCGCATTTGGGTTGATGTCGCAAATGCGTTGCTTTGCAACTTGCGTTTTGGGCAATCCCACAGTGGAATGAAGGGCATACAGTTGACGGTTGATGTTGCTTTCCTCCACCACGTCGCAATCCACCAAAGTTAACGTACCAACGCCGACACGTGCCAAAGCCTCCGCAGTGTAACTGCCGACGCCTCCCAAACCGAACACGGCAACGTGACTGTTTATCAATTTTTCCTGAGCCTGTTTGCCCACCAGCATTTCCGTACGGCAAAATTGTTGCATTGTTTTTCTCCTTTTCTGCATTGTAGCACAGCCAAAAAGGTTTGTCAAAACGCATTTCAAAGCAACTTTTATTACGACAATTTGCCGTCAGACGACTTTTTTTGCAAAAAAGCGGACAAAATAATCACAAAAGCACCGTTACAAATCATATTTTTGAAGGGGGAAAAAGGGTGAAGTGCAAAGTTGTAATAAACAAAGACAGCGGAAACTGCCGACGGCTGGACGTGAAAAGTTTGTTGCAACAGTTGGGTCTTACCGCCGAAATACAGGAAATAGACTGCAACAGCAGTTGGAATGCCGACGGGTTCGACACCGTTGTGGTGTGCGGTGGCGACGGCACTTTGAATCATGCCCTTTCGCAATGTTGCGACAAAAAGTTGGTGTACGTTCCGTGCGGAACGCTCAACGAAACAGCAGGAAGCACCACGGTGATGGACAATGTTTGCACCGTCAACGGCACGCCCTTTTCCTACGTGTGCGCCGCAGGCAGTTTCACACAAATCGGTTACACTGCAACGGACAAAAGCAAACAACGTTGGAAAGCGTTTGCCTACCTTCCGCAGGTGGTAAAAAACTACCGTTGCTGTGAAATTGACGCAAAAATAAATTTGGACGGGAAAATCTTTGACGGTACATACACGTTACTGATGGTGTTGAAAAGCCACCGCTGTTTCGGTTTTTCCTTCAACAAAGACTTCAAAAATACGGGCAAACCCTACCTGCTGTGCGTAAAAAGTGTGGGTAAAGACGGCTTTTTCAACAGAATCAAAATGTTTTTCCCATTTTTCCGCATTTTCTTTTGCGGAATTAAACCTGCCGTAACGGACAGGTGGATGTTGATGCCCTTCGACGAACTCACCGTCAAATTGCAACAAAAACAAACTTTTTGCGTGGACGGCGAAAAAAAAGAATTGCAAGGCGACCTTAGGTTTTGCACGCAAAAACTGAAATACCCCGTGCGTGTAGTTTTCCCCAACAAAAAAGCAACGCCACAAATGAGCGTTGCGTCAAAATGTCCGCAAAAAAACACTACGGTAGTGGATTTTTACGACAAAATTTAGTTTGTCCGCCTTATGCCGACATTGCAAGAGGCAAATTTTCAACGTATTTGAAGGTCGGCACGCAGTTTTTCAGCCGTGGTAAACAAAACCGGCGTTATGCCGAATTCCTGCAAGTTTTGCAAATTGGCAGGATTGTCGTCGGTGAAAAAGATTTTGTCAAACTTTTCCGAAAAGTCCTCCACACAAATACGGTAAAACTCCCTGTCGGGCTTGGCTACACCGTAGCGAGAGGAAACAAACAGTTTGTCGAAATAGCCGAAAAGCTCGTACTGCGTAAAAATGCGGTCGATGTACTCCGTTGCGGCATTGGAAAACAACGCCACTGTGTGCCCTGATTTTCTCAATTCCGACAAAACGGCAAGCGTTTCGTGAAGCGGGTACAGACATTCGTCCCACTCTTCCTTTATTTTTTGTTTTTCCTCGCCGCACATTTTTGCCAGCAGGTCGAAAGAAGCGTCAAAAGACATCTTTCCGCAATCCACCTTGCGGAAAATTTCCCTGCGCACATATTGTTGCTGTGCGCTGTCGAAGTGTTTGTTCATCCACAACGTGGAAACATCGCTGACCACCACACCGAAACAATCGAAAATGTACAAATTTTTACTCACCGTATGTTAAAACCTCAAACAAAACAAGTTTCACAGCATTCACCTGTTCGTGGTGAATGCTGTTTCTATTTTACATCAAAATACCTACTTCGTCAATTTTTTCGGGTGAGCAGAACTACCGTTTCCACTTCCGCAGTGTTGGGGAACATGTCAAAGGGCTGAATGTAGCACACGTCGTAGGCTGTGCTTAAAAGTTTCAGATCCCGTGCCAGCGTTGCCGAATCGCAGGAAATGTACACGATGTTGTCTATTTGCGAATGCAAAACTGTGTCGCAGACGCTTTCCCCCAAACCTTTGCGGGGCGGGTCTACCACCATGGACACCCTCTTGCCTGCGTTTGCCTGCATTACTTTGGGCAATTCCACGTTGACGTCGCCGCAAATGTTGGTGATGTTGGCATTGCCGTTGAGAAGTTTCATTTCCTCGGCGTCTTTTACGGCGCTTTTTTCCAACTCGATGGCGTAGGTGGGGTAACTGTCGCTTGCCAAAATGTTGGTGAGAATGCCTATCCCCGAAAAACAGTCCACCAACACTTCCGTGCGTGAAGTGTCCAAAAGTTCACGTGTTTTTTGATAAATTTTGTCCTTGACGTTGTCGTTTACCTGAAAGAAACTGTCGGGACGAAGGCGGAAACGCACCCCCATGTGCCTGCCCTCGATATACTTCAAACCGTGCACGTGGCGTGTTTTGTTTCCCAGAATGACGTTGTTTTTAGCGGTGTTTTCGTTTACAAACAACCCGAAACGTGGAAAACTTTGCTTCAATGCCTCGACAAAAGGCGCAAGATCTTCCCTCCACTTTCCGTTGGACACCACCGTTACAAGCAACTGACCGTCAACGTATCTGCCCACAATGTGGCGCACCTGTCCTGCGAAAGTTTTTTCGTTGTAGGGAACGATTTTGCGTGAATTGAGGTAGTCTCTGAAAAGTTGCACAAGCGTTTTGCTCCACCAGTCGCCGAGAATACAGTTGTCCATGTCCACCACAATGTGGCTTGCACGCTGAAACATTCCTGTTTTGACATTGCCCGCCCTGCCCCTTACGGGCAAAGACAGTTTGTTGCGGTAGCCCAACACCTTGTCGCTGGCGATGCAAGGCAAAACGTCAACGTCTATTGCACCTATTTTTTTGAGGTTTTGCGCCACCTTGTTGCGTTTGAACGCCAACTGTTCCGTGTAGCGCATGTGCATCAGCGCACAGCCGCCGCATTTGCCGAAGTAGTGGCAGGACGGTTGCTTGCGTTTTGCCGAACGTTTCAACAGTTGCACTACGTCGGCATAGGCAACGTTTCTTTTGGCGTAGTTCACCTTGACGATTGCCTCTTCGCCCACAATCATTTGCGGCACAAACACCGTGGTATCTTCCACCACGCCCACCGTTTCGGCATTGGCGTAGTCCTGCGCCGTGTAGTTGAGTTTGTCGTTTTGTTTCACCATATTGAACCTCTCAATACTCTACGCAGTCGCATCCATTTTCACGATGAAGACGCTTCCCTGATTGGGTTGACTGTGTACTTCGATTTGCAAATTAAGCAAAAGGCAAATTTTCCTGACAACGGCAAGTCCCAATCCGTTGCCCTCCGTGGCGTGAGATTTGTCCCCCTGGTAGAACTTGCTGAAAATGTTTTTCAGCGTTTCCTCGTCCATGCCGCAACCGCTGTCTTTGACGGAAACGGTAATTGTGCCATCCTGCTTGCGTGCGGAAACTTCCACTTTGCCTCCCGACGGGGTAAACTTCACGGCGTTGGAAAGCAAATTGACCCACACCTGACTGAGCAGTTTTCTTTCGCTGCAAAGGGGAATTTCCTGTAAATCGGCGGTAAGTTCTATCTTTTTGACGTTGCATGCCTTTTCAAACAGCAACATACAACGGCGCAACTGCTCGTCCAAAAGGAAATTTTCCTTGACGATGGGTTGCGAATCCAGTCGGGACAAGAGCAAAACGCTTTCCGCCAGACTGACAAGTCGGTTGGATTCGTCGATGATGACGTTGAGGTACTCCTCCCTGTCCTTTTGCGACAGATTGGGGTTTTTTAGCAACGTTGCAAAGCCGGAAATGGACGCAATGGGCGTTTTGAACTCGTGGGAAAAGTTGGAAACAAAGTCGTCCCTCAACGTTTCCACGCTTTCCAGCCTGTTTGCCATTTCGTTGAAATTTTCCGCCACGCCGAACCCCGAAAACAGCACGCTGTCTTTGATACGCACGGAAAAATCGCAATCGGCAATTTTTTGCAATGCTTCCAGGTAGGGTTTGGTGGCTTTAAGCATAAAAGCCGAATAGGCAAAGGAAAAACCCACGCCGATTACTATGCTTACGGCAAGAATGGTTACGCCGAACACAATTACGTTGTCTTCCGAAACGCTCCACCAACTTGCAATAAATGGCATAATCGCTGTAGTTAACGCCATTGTTGCAAGCAGCAGCAAAAACAAGCCCAAAACTATTGTGAGGGTGATTCTGTTGAAGATTTTTCGGGTTTTACCCTGTTTTAGTTTTTTACTCATCGTGTCGCACCGCCTTGTAGCCTAAGCCACGTACTGTTACAATTTCAAAATCGCCGACATTGGCAAAACGTGTGCGCAATCTGTTGATATGCACGTTTACCGTGTGTTCGTCGCTTTCGGCGTCCATTCCCCAAATTTCGTCCATCAGTTGCAATCTGGTGAAGACAACTTCGGGGTAACTGAGCAGTTTGAAAAGCAACAAAAATTCCTTTTGCGGAAGCGTTTCCGTGCCGTACTGTGTGGTTACCGTAAAGGAATTGTAGTCCAGTACAACATTTCCCACGGAAATCTTTTGCTCGGAAGCAATTTTTGCACGTCGAAGCAACGCCTTGATTCGCAAAAGCAGTTCTTCCAAATCGAAAGGCTTTGTCATGTAGTCGTCGATGCCCACTATGAAGCCCTGCTTGACGTCGGAAACGTTTTGCTTTGCCGAAAGCATCAGCATGGGAATCTGACTGCCCCCTTCCCGCAAGGTTTTTGTCAGTTCGTACCCGTCCATTACAGGCATCATTACGTCTATTATCATCAAGTCGACGTGATTTTTTTCCAGCACGTCCAACGCCTCGGCGCCGTTGCAGGCAGTCAATACGTTGTAGCCGTTGCCGAAAAGCACCGCTTGCAAAAGTTTGCGTGTGCTGTGGTCGTCCTCTACCGCCAAAATACTGAACATTGTCACCTCTGCCGCCTGAATGCGACTTTGTTTTATTTGTTTACATTATAATATATTTTTTTCGCAAGGTAAACACTTTGCACATTTTTGTCCCGCAATTACACCATGACGTTGTCGGCAAAAACGCACAACTTCCACACAGAGGTTTTCAAAGTTTTGTGTACTTGCAGGCAAATGGCAAAATTTGCAAACGAAAAAAGGCGTTTCGGCGGATGTTACCGTGAACGCAAAATTATAACACGTTGCCACACAATTTGCACACCGTGGCATTACTCACGGGGAACGGATGCTTCCTGCAACAGACAGATGTTTTCAAAGTTTTGCGTACTTGCAGGCAAAGGACAAAATTTGCAAGCGAAAACAGGCTTTTCGGCGATGTTAATTTGCACGCAAAATTTAAACACGTTGCAATACAATTTGCACACCGTGTATAACCTATGGGGAACGGACGGCAAAAAAGGCATTTTTCAAATGCAAGTAAGCAACGCAAAAACACCTTGCGCCGTCAGGAATTTTTTACCAATCGGACAAATTTTTTCGTTTGGACGGCAGTTTAGATGGGAAACATACCAACAGACTGCGTTCAGGAATATTGCAATAGCAACGGCTTGCGACCTTAAAGTAAACTGAAAGGCTGTTTTTGCCGTGAACTTTCGCAAAATACTTAACATAAGTTAAATTTTGAGTTATAATAACAACATATTTTCAACCGTAACGAGGAAAGAATGAAGCAAAAGACTTTTCAGGTGCCATCCAAAAAACAACCTGTTTGGAAAGTTGTTTCCAAATTGTTGAAAGGTATTTACAAAAAGCCGCAAATACTCAATCTCAACGAGGAAATTTCGGAAAAATCAATACTTGTAGCCAACCACAGCGCCATGAACGGCCCCGTGGTGTACTCGCTGTACTTTCCTTTGTTTCATGCCACGTTGGGCGCGTACCAGATGCTGGGAAATTACAAATCACGTTTTCGCTACCTGCGTGACGTGTACTTTGTGCAAAAAAGAGGAATGAAAAAGTTTCCTGCAACGCTAATTGCATCCTTTGAAGCAATTTTTTCCATATTTTTCTACCGTGGAATGAAAGTGTTGCCCTCCTACGACGACGCAAGAGTTGTTACTACCATAAAAAACAGCATAGCCTGCATCGACGCAAACGTACCTGTGATGATTTTTCCCGAAGATTCTTCGACAGGCTACCACGAAAAACTGAAATCTTTTTTCCCCAGCTTTGTGGGCATTGCCGAACGTTACCGCAAACTGCACAACGGCGAAGACGTCAACATTTACCCCATCTACTACCACAAAGAAAAAAACAAAATGGTTATCGGCAAGCCTGCAAAACTTTCCGACTACGAAGGAATGGACAGATACCAGATTGCCGACGCTTTTTGCAAAAAAGTCAACGATTTGTTTGAAAAGTACGTAAACGTTACTGCGGAAAACAGCACGAATTTGTAAATTTACGAAAAAAACTGCCTTTTGCAAGGCAGTTTTTTTGTTTAGAAACTGTTTGATTGAAAATTCCGCACGGTTGTGCAAAACAGTTTTTGCATGTTACCGATTTTGAAATTTTTTGTAATTTACTTTTTGTCAACATTGTGCACGGCAATTTTGCCCCACCCTTTCAAGGCGTTTCACGCCGTTGCACACGCTTTTCGTGAAGTTTTTTTGCTTCTCACAAAAATACAAATGCCCGTTTGCCTGCTTATCTGCCTTAGCACGGGTAACACAGGCGCAATTTTGACAGGGGAAAACACGGTGTACTTTTGTGCGCATTGCCTGCAAAGCACCTTTTTGCGTTTTTCCGTTGGCAGTGCAAAATTGCATTGCAAAAGTTTACCTCAAACCTTTGTAACCCTCGCAAAAACTTAAAATATTGGCACATTGGACTGTTTGGAAAGTTGCGAAACGGTTGCGTTTTTTAACAACCGTGTTGCAAAAACCGTGTCGGCGTTACACGGCATGCACTGCGTCGCCGTAGGTTTCACGAATGAAATCCTTTACGGCTTGACTTTGCAAAACGGTAATGAGGGTTTTTGTTATTTCGCTGTTTTCGTTGCCTTTTTTCACTACCAGAACGTTGGCGTACTGTGCCGTTACCTCCTCCGTTTCGGTAACGAGAGCGGAAGAAAGTTTTCCTGCCAAGGCGTAGTTGCCTGGAATGACGGCAATGTCAACGTCGGGCAAAGAGGACGCCAGCAATTCGGCGTTGATTTCTCTGTATTGGTTTTCCCCCAGTTGAAGTCGTCAACCGTTACAATTTCCTTGTTGTCGGAAGTCTTTGCCGTGATGATTCCCTGCGCTTCCAGCAATCTCAACGCACGGGACTGATTTGTTACGTCGTTTGTGATGGCAATTACCAACGGTTGAGTGAAGTCCACTTCCGTTTCCGTTGAATAGATACCCAGCGGTTCCACGTGCACTGCGCCTACAGACACCAACTGTCTGTCTTCCGAAACGGTGGAATTGTACTCGTTGAGGTAGATTTCGTGTTGGAAAAAGTTGGCATAAATGTCGCCGTCCGCCGTGGAAGGATTGAGTTGGGGCCAGTTTTCCACTTCCTGCACTTCAATTTTGAGGTTGTACTGCTCTGCAAGAATATCCTTGGCAAAGTTGAGAATTTCCGCATGTGGTACGCTTGTTGCACCTATCACCACGGTACCGTCCTTTCTTATGCCGTCCACAATGGGGTTGCAGGCGGCAAAAACCGCCAAAGTTGCCACAAGGCAAACTGCCAGAATCAAACATAATGCTTTTTTCATAATTTCCTCCTGATGTTGAATAGTTTTGTTGTTTTATTTGAAATATATTTTTCAATAATTCCTCTGCACTTTCGCAAAAGTTTCTTGGACATTTTGCCAAACCTTGACCTTATCGAAAATTGTACAAACAATTTGTTTGTTTTGCATTCTGAAAGCCACATGCACCTTTTGACAGATTAACAAAAGTTTGCCCGCACAACCTGCAAAAACTGTTTGGTTGCCTTTACCGTTGATTTTGCAAATCACGACACTCGGTTGAAAACATTTCGCTTTTTCCCGAAACTTGCCGTAACCGAAACAATTTTTACCTTTTCTGTTGAATAACTGCTGCGTTTTTTTGCAAAAGACATTGCTTGTTTTTTTCACAGTGTAAAAAATTGTGCAAAATTTAACACCGTATGCAAAAGTTTTGTACAATAAGTGTGTTACGCTTTGTTTTTCTTGTCGATTTTCCACACTATCAAATTGAAAATCCACTGAATCAACTGCACCATTACAATGAGAATTACCACTGCAAGTACAATGGTCATTGTGTCGTAACGCACGTAGCCGTCCTTGTAGGCAAGGTCGCCCAAGCCTCCTCCGCCTACCGTTCCTGCCATGGCGCTGTACCCGATGAGGTTGATTACCGTGAGGCTCAGTCCACGCAACAGCGAAGGCAAACTTTCCGGTATCATTACGCAAAACACCGTGCGCCAGGCGTTGTCCCCCATGGATTGCGACGCTTCCACCACGCCTGCGTCCACTTCCTTTAAGGCGCTGTCCACGACACGTGCCACAAAGGGAATTGCCGCAATTGTCAGTGGCACTATCGCAGCGCTTGTGCCCAATGCCGTACCCACCAGAAACCGTGTGAAGGGAATGAGCAATATCAGCAAAATGATGAAGGGAACGCTTCTGCCCAGATTGACGATTACTTCAAAAACGGCGTTGAGAGGTTTGTTGGGACGTATGCCGTTTTTTTGCCGTTACCGCCACGACGATGCCTATTGCCGTGCCGAAAATTGCCGCTATCACCGTGGACACAAACACCATGTACAGCGTTTCGCCCGTTGCAGAAAGCAACTTCTGCACATATTCCTGAAATGTGTACCTCATTGCAGTTCCTCCTCCTTGAATGTTACGTTGCATTGCTGCAAGTACTGTTCGATTTTGTACCTTGTTTCTCCGCCGGGCAAACCTATTACCATCTGACCGTAGGTTTTGCCGTCGATTGTTTTGGCGTCGGCAAACAAAATGTTGACACGCACGTTACAATCGATGGCAAGAGAGGAAACGATGGGTTGATTGAAGGTGTTGCCGTCAAAAATCAGACGCAGATATTTGCTGTCCTCTACGGGCGTGGTTTGCTCCCTTGTGGGCAAAATCAGTTGACGGGCAATGTCCGAACGGGGATGCAAAAACACGTCACGGACTGTGCCTGTTTCCGCAAGACGGCTTTGATCCAGCACTGCAACCCTGTCGCAGATGCTTTCCACCACCTTCATTTCGTGTGTTATTACCACCACCGTTACGCCCAAAGTTTGGTTGATTTGTTTCAGCAACTGCAAAATAGACGCCGTGGTGGCGTTGTCCAGTGCACTTGTTGCCTCGTCGCACAGCAAAACCTTGGGATTGCAGGCAAGCGCACGGGCAATTGCCACACGCTGTTTTTGTCCGCCGGAAAGTTGCGAAGGAAAGCAGTCCTTTTTGTCGGAAAGCCCCACCGTTTCCAACAACTGCAAAGCACGTTGCCTGTTGGAATTTTTGTCCCCCGTCATGGGATACATGACGTTTTTCAGAACGGTGCGTTGCTGAAAAAGGTTGAAATTTTGAAAAATCATGGCAATTTCGTGTCGAGCCTTCAACAATTGCTTTCTTTTGAGTGTAGTGAGGTTTTGTCCGCAAAACAAAACTTCTCCCGTTGTGGGCTTTTCCAACAGATTTATGCACCGCACAAGGGTGCTTTTTCCTGCGCCTGACAAGCCGATTATGCCGAAAATTTCCCCCTTTGCAATGTCCAGACTGACATCCTGCAATGCCGTTACTTCCGTTGCGCCGTGAAAAACTTTGGTTACGTTGTGAAGACTTATTATGTACCGACTGTCCGACGTCGCTTCTTTGTTTGTAGTCATGCTTTTCTCCTTAAAAATGAGCAAATAAAAAGAGAACCAGCGTCCTGTTTCACAAGTTGCTAATTCTCAACATAAAAAGCCATAGGAATGGATACTGTCGTTTCCTTCCCTATGGCTGTCGCATCATCATTACGTTGTTGGATTTGTTTTTCAACATAATTTTTCCTTCTTTTTATTTATCATACCAACTTTTTTTCAAAGTGTAAAGCAAAATTACTCTTTTTTGTGAAATTCGTCGGAAAAGCATTGCCAAAAAACACCGCAAAGTTGCCTTTGCGGTGTCTGAATGTTTTTTGCATTTACCGTCAACTGAGTTCGAACATACCTGTGTACAGTTGGTAATACTTGCCTTTTTGAGCAATGAGGTCGTCGTGGTCGCCACGCTCGATAATTCTGCCGTGCTCCAACACCATGATGGCGTCGCTGTTGCGCACGGTGGAAAGACGGTGGGCAATGACGAAGGTCGTGCGTCCTTCCATAAGGGCGTCCATACCCTTTTCTATGAGCCATTCCGTACGTGTATCGATGCTACTTGTTGCTTCGTCCAAAATAAGCACCGGGGGATCCGCCACCGCCGCCCTTGCAATGGCAATCAACTGACGCTGTCCCTGAGAAAGGTTTTCGCCGTCTCGGGTGAGCAATGTGTTGTAGCCGTCGGGCAGGTGTTTGATGAACTGATGGGCGTTGGCAGTTTTTGCAGCCTGTACGCACTCTTCGTCGGTGGCGTCCAATCTGCCGTAGCGGATGTTGTCCATTACCGTGCCTGTGAAGAGGTGGGTGTCCTGCAACACCATTCCCAAAGAACGTCTGAGGTCGGCTTTTTTGATTTTGTTGATGTTGATGCCGTCAAAACGTATTTTTCCGTCGGGAACGTCGTAGAACCTGTTGATAAGGTTGGTGATCGTCGTTTTGCCTGCGCCTGTGGAACCGACAAAGGCTATTTTCTGCCCCGGTTTGGCGTACAGCGAAACGTTGTACAAAACCGTTTTGTTTTCCTCGTAGCCGAATGTTACGTCCTCGAAACGCACGTCGCCACGCAATTCCGTGTAGGTTGTCGTTCCGTCGTGGTGAGGATGTTTCCATGCCCAGTGACCTGTGCGCTGTGCCGTTTCGGTGATGTTGCCGTCTTTGTCGATTATTGCATTTACCAAAGTAACGTAGCCTTCGTCGCTTTCCACGGGGGTGTCAAGCAGCTGGAAGACACGCTCGCCTCCTGCCACAGCCATAAACATGAGGTTGATTTGCTGTGAAATTTGCTGAATAGGCATTGTGATGTTGCGGATGTACAACAGGAATGCAGCAACAATTCCCACGTAGGAAAGAGGATTTGTCGTTGTGGGGCTGATGGCGATGAGCGCACCTATTATTGCAATGCCTGCGTAGAAGAAGTGAGAAAGGTTGTTGAGGATGGGTCCCATGATGTTGGCGTAACTGTTTGCCTTGCCGGAAACCTTTTGCCAATGGGTGTTGATTTTGTCAAATTCCGCTGCGGCAATTTCCTCGTGGTTGAAGGCTTTTACTACCTTTTGACCTTCCGTAAGTTCTTCGATGTAGCCGTTCAACTTACCTACGGCGTTTTGCTGCGCCACAAAGTTGTTTTTGGACTTACCGCCCAACACCTTGACTACAAGAAGCATAATTGCCAACATTCCCACCATCACCAATGCCAATTCCCAACTGAGACTGAACATAGCCACAAACACACCTATTATCGTGATGGCGCTGCTGATAAATTGCGGAATACAACGGGCGATAAATTCGTTCATCGTGTCCACGTCGTTGGTGTAGCGTGTCATCAGTTCGCCGTGGGTGGTGTTGTCAAACACCCTTATGGGCAAACGCTGCATGTGTTGGAAAAGGCTGTTGCGCAGGTTTTTGATGGTGCTTGTGGAAACGCCCACCATAATGCGGTTGAGAGCGTAGTTTACAGACAAACTGATTACATACACCCCGATGATGATGCCGACCATGATGTACAGATAGGACAATTTGTCGGTGAGGGCAAGGCGGTCCAATGCGGCAATGCCGGTGAGTTGAACGTTGCCGTCCTTTGTGGAAAGCCCGTTGAGCAACGGCGTCAAAAGCGACGTTGCCAGAATGTTGCATACACACTGAATGAGAATGAAAGCAATCACCAGAATCATTCTGCCACGGTAAGGTTTGAGGTATCCGATGAGTCTTCCCACAGTGTTTTTGAGGTTTTTGGGACGGGGAGTACCAAAATTCTTATTTCCAGGCATCAGTTTTCACCCCCTTCCACTGTTCCTTTTTGTTGCGAATGGTAAACTTCCTGATATATTTTGCAGGTTTTGAGCAACTGCTCGTGCGTACCCACGGCATTTATCTTTCCGTCGTCCAGCACCACGATTTTGTCGCAACCTTCCACGGAAGAAATACGTTGCGCAATTATTATCGTAGTCATGTTTTTGTCAAGTTTTTTGAGTCCTGCACGTATCTGAGCGTCGGTAGCC
>ULNQ01057308.1_pt1 | contig 17109 bp, 15 predicted proteins | sample 1951951 | NCBI WGS metagenome assembly ULNQ01 (sample SAMEA4835580, study PRJEB28245) | human gut metagenome | biome: gut microbiome; material: fecal sample | place: Denmark | collected 2008
ATTCTGTCAACATCCGCATTCGTGGCGGTTGGATAAGCAGTCCTATCTTATATATGATATTGGTAGGACGGCCAGGCATGGGGAAAACGCCTCCGCTTGACTTTGCCTTTCGTCCTATACGAAAGCGAGATTCCCAATCCATAAAACAGTTTAAAATAGATATGGAATACTACGATTCAATACTGGAAAGTCAGAAAGGCAAGAAAGACGAGAGACCGTCATTGCCTCCTAAGCCAATTTTGAAACGGACTATTATTTCGGACTTTACTCCTGAAGCTCTTATACGTGCGCTTGACGACAACCCAAGGGGAGTAGCTGTATATGTGGATGAAATAATGGGAATGTTCAATGCTGTGAACCAATACAGCAAAGGACAACTGATAGAACAACTGCTGACTGCCTTCAGCGGTAAGCCTCTTGATGTGTCAAGATGCAGTATGCCGATACCCATCCATATTGAACGTCCATTTATAAACATAGTCGGCACTATGCAGACCACCCGTGTGCATGAACTGGTCAATAAAGGTTATAAGGACAATGGACTGTTGGATAGAATCATATTCGTTTATCCGTCATCGCAGGAAATACCTGATTGGCAAATGGATGAAGATTCCGCATCCTCATCGTTTGAGAAGTATTCCGTCTTATGGGAGGATATAATCAACCGCATTTGCGAGATTTCTTTTCCATTGAAAGACAACAATGAGGACACTATTCAAAACGTGCTGAATTTCTCTCCTGAAGCAAGCGTGTGGTTTACGAACTGGCGCAATGCAGCAATCAGGGCAGTAAATCAAATTAAGGATGACACGCTGGTTGACAGTCGAATAATGAAAACGCCTGTGATTGCAGCTCGTATGGCTTTGGTTTTTCAGATATTACGATGGGCTTGCGGTGAAATCCATAAGGATTTTGTGGATATTGATTCTACGAAATCAGCAATCAGACTGACTTCTTATTTTGAGAATTGCTACTCCAACATCCAGAGATTCATGATTATGGAAAGTATAGAGCCACAAAAGAAAGGATTGCTTGACCTCGTTCCGTCGCTGTTCACCACAGCCGAAGCCGTCCAAGCAGGAAAAGAAGTCGGAATGTCGGAAAGGACTGTGATGTATGTGTTGAATGACCTTGCCGCGAAAAAGGTAATCAGAAAAATCAAGAGAGGCGAATATGAGAAACTGCAATAATCCGCACAATTTGCACCTTGCAGTATTTGCACTTTGCAGTTTCTACGCATCGATGTTTCTGCAAAACTGCAATAACTGCAAACTGCACGGACTGCATTTATAAACTGAAAGACTATGATTGAATATAGATTTACACTTCAAAAATACAAACGAGGCTCGAAGCTGACTTGTCCAAAATGCGGACGAAAGCAATGTTTTGTCAAGTACATTGATACAGAGGGGCAAATCATATTTCCAGATTATGTAGGTCGGTGCGACCATGAACATTCATGCCAATACCATTATAAACCATCGGATTTTTTCAAAGACAACCCCGATACATTGGTAGATAAAAGCTCATGGAAATCGCAACCAAAGGTCATATTACCAAAGCCAATAGACTATATTGATAATGGAATAATGCGCCGTTCACTTGCCGACTATAAACGAAATCCGTTGTTCACTTTCCTATCGGGCGTATTGGGAGAAAAAGAAACTTCACGGATATTTCACCTATACAGAGTCGGCACTTCCAAGAAATGGGGCGGCTCAACGGTATTTTGGCAAATTGACAAACAAGGGAAAGTGCGGACTGGTAAAATCATGTTGTACGACCCCACAACTGGCCATAGGGTAAAAGTGCCAAGAAGTTATGTGAGTTGGGTACATACAGAGTTGGGGCTAAAACACTTCACCATGAAGCAATGTTTGTTTGGCGAGCATTTGTTAGCTGACCATCCAGATAAAGCGGTTGCCATTGTTGAAAGTGAAAAATCCGCTTTGATTGCGACCCACTTCATGCCCGAATTTGTATGGCTGGCAACAGGAGGAATACATGGCTGTTTTAAGGCTGACACCGTTAGTGTATTGAAAGGCCGTGCAGTTATACTTTGCCCTGACTTGGGTGCAAAAGACGTTTGGCAGGAGAAAGTTCATCTGCTTTCTTCCATTTGTTCAAAAGTTGTTTTCAGTAAAATATTGGAGCAGTGTGCAACAGACAAACAAAAGGGAAAAGGTTTGGATATAGCCGACTTCCTGCTGATGAACGATACGCCCATAATGGCACTCCAAAAGATGATAAAGAGGTGTCCGAGTTTGCAAATACTCATTGACCAATTTCAGTTAGAATTAGTTGAACAAAAATAGATTTTAAGATGAAAAAAGACATTTACTATTGCATTGTGCTTTCCAGTAGCCAGCTTGATTTTCTGGCAGGAAGTAAGTATGGCATCGACCGCATGAAAGTATTGAAATGCCTTATTAACGCTGCTGTTGTTAAGGAAACGAAGTATGAAAAGAAAGGCTTTACCGTAACGCTGCACATTGGGCAAGCCGTCCTTTCGGAGGTGGAATTGGCCACCCGTTTAGGCTATGACAAGAAAACCGTTTCAAGGTTGCTTGACAAGATGGCATGGTTAGGTATTATCACATCTAAACAGACAAACCGTACAAGCATACACACCATTCATTGTGTGTCGGCATGGTATGCGGATAATCAGAAGATACTCAATCCATATTATGTGAGTATGAAAAAACGGCATAAAAGTTTTAGTAATAATGGAAATGTCGTTGATGATGCGAACTGCGTTACCACCGATGTGTCAAGAACTGAAACAGAAAAGTCGGACACTAACACAACCGGAAACTTCTACAGCAAATTGGAAATCCCTATAGTGAATAAAACGACCAGCGTTGTTCTTACAGACGATGGCGTAAACACCATAACCGATACCGAGCAACAGCCTGCCTTATCTTCCCTCATTTCAGATGTTTCAGCCGAGTTAGGTTCTGGGAAATACCCATTATCCGAAAATTGGCAAAGTCGGCATACCAATCATTCGGCAGAGGAAGTACAAACCTGACTGATATACGGTTTTCGAACAAACCATTCACGGAATGAGCCGTGACATATCCGGAATTTGTGTTTGCTCTGTTACAAGAATTGCCTATGTCGCACAAAACGCTTCACGTTTCCATGCCACATAAGCTGTACCTGTCACTCGCAAGCTCGCAACGAGCTGACCAATTTTAATCTATTGTACCACCTTATATTATTGGACATGACATCGACAAACAAAGACGAAAACAAGAAAAAAGTCATAAGACGTACCCGACGATTGGAAGCCAGGGTGACGGATAATGAATATGTAAAGGCTGTAGAGCTTGCCGAAACCTGCGGGCTTTCATTGAGCGCCTACATCCGCAAATGTGCTTTGGGGCAGCGACCAAGACGGCGGTTGACTGACCGGGAAGTAGATGCCCTTTGCAGCCTATCCGATGCACGGGGCGACCTTATGCGCATAGCTGCTGCCGTCAAGTCCATACAGGGTAGCAAACGAGCACAATACTTTGCAGACACTCGTTTCGTGGAACAATGGATGCGTGCCGCCGTTCCTCTTATAGCTCGTTGGAATGAGATTCAAGAATACATCACCCAATAAATACCCAGCCAAATGATAGCAAAAGCGGCCACCATCAGTCACGGCGGAAATGCTGTCCGCTATTCGGTCAATAAGGACAAAGCGGAGATAGTGAAAGTGAATTTTCTGCCGGATGACATATCAGCAGAAGCAATGTACCAACGCATGGTACTCAAGCAAAAAGAATTTGCCAGCACAATCAATAAGGGCAGACCGCTCAAACGTAATGTGATAAGAATGGAAATATCCCCAACCAAAGAGGAGTCCGCCGGGTGGACGTTGGACGATTGGGCAAGGTTGGCAAACGAGTACATCCAAGTTTTTGATTCTATTGACCTATCGAAAAAGGCTAAACGTGCCAGTGCTAAGTCCACTAACGTAAGGAACAGCCAGTACGTGGTTGCGCTCCATCACGATGCGAAAAGTGGCATTCCCCACCTGCACATTGACGTGAACCGTGTGGATATGTACGGCAAAGTTAATGACGACCACCTGATTGCAGAACGGGCAATGTCGGCTGCGTATATTATCAATGAGCGGCGAGGATGGGCTCAGCCGGAAGATATTTACGAAAAACGCAGGCTGGAGATAGCTGACACTTGTATGGACGTGCTTCGCTCCTTGCCGAAATTCAGTTGGTCAGGCTATGAAGCCGGACTGAAAGCGCACGGCTACGGCATACACATACAAGAAGATAACAACGGCAATGTGTGCGGTTATTCTGTCTTGTCAGGCAATTCCTCTTACAAATCGTCCATTCTCGGCAAAGGCCGACATCTCATGCCGTCAAAGATAAAAGATACATGGGAACGCCTGCATGGAGGCCAGAATATTCAGGCAAATCCAAATGTCGAACAAGAAAAACGGCCCGCTACTACATTGCAAGGGAAAACACAAGCAAGTCATCCGATACCAGTTGTAAAGCATTATGACATTTCAACGGATGAATACCACCATTACCACGTAGCCATTCCAGAAGAAGCGTATGAAATTATCTGCAAGGAATGTTTCGTGCCAGATGATAATCCGTTTGCGACCATAGAAGATGTGCAAAAGACCGCCCTGCTCCTTTTCGCTGAATACCTTGATGGTGCGACGAGTATGGCGGCATCCAGTGGCGGTGGAGGTTCTGACATGAGCGGCTGGGGAAAGGATAAAAATGAGGACGAGTGTGAATGGGCAAGGCGTTGCGCTCAAATGGCCAACCGACTTTGCAGACGCAGACGAGGTTTACACCGATAATTGTTTCACTCTAAATCAAATGAATATGGGAATAGGGAAAGGGAAATCAGACAAGATAGACATTGACGGCCTTATTGATAGCGTTAATAACGAAAACAAGGCTACGCAAGAAGCAAGCAGTCTTTCAGAAAAAGTTGCGGAATTGGAACAAGCGGCCAAAACTCTCAATACGGCTATCGACCGTGCAGACAGCATTATCACCGGTTTTAACAACTCAGTTAAAGAATTGCAGTCAAAGAAAATTGGTGCGCAAGTACATCCGCAAACCTTAAAGTCATTGAACGACATTTGCACAAACTTTGTTGTGGAAGTGGGCAGGCAACTAATGGCTCATCGGGATAAACAACTCAAACTGCAAAAGGAACATGAGGAACGCATTGCCCGTATGCTTGAAAAGAATAAGGGAATATGGCTTTCTGACAAATGGGTGAAAATCCTGTTTGTTTGCTTCCTTTTGTACAATGCCCTTGCCATACTCTATGTGCATCTTAAGACATAAAAATCCAATATCACATTCCGATAAATGATAATTTAGCGATACTTGACCATTCATCAAAAGTGGCAAGAGTTCATCGCGCTGCTTAGAAAGTGCTTCTATCTCTTGTTCAATTATATGCTGCTGCATATTAATGCTAATCATACAATTCTTGACTTTATTTAAAATAGGAATTGGAGGTATTACTATTGGAATTTTTGAAATATGTTCAGGGTAGACATGGGGCTGTGCCGCTCCAATTTGTTGATTAAAAAGTTTTTCTTGGAAATGTAACAACCAATAGTAACAATATAGAGTTATTTCAATGGAGCAACCTTGTACAGTGGAACAGTCCGATGCAAAAATTGGCTCTCTCCAAAAATTTATATATCCAGCGTTTGCGCCAGAAGAACTAACAGTTATTACATATGCTGAACGGTTAGTTTCATTGTGTAAAAAAGAAAAACTCGTTGCAGCAGCAACAACTTTCACCGAGCCTTTTTGAGTTTGCGATTTGGTTATAGTTGTTCCTTTTCTAACATTTGCTAAGTCTTCAATGTTCTTAACTTTCCAATTTTTGGGAATTTCTCGTTTCAACCTTTCATTCCAGACCATTTCACCACCACTTGATTTATAAGGTCTGCCTTTCTCATTAGGAAAGTCAAACTGCACAAACCAATAGTCATAAAGTTGCTTCGCCATCTTCTCTAAATTATCATTTATCGTTGTCATTTGCAGCTATTTCTATATTATATAGGTATAAACCTAAAAACATAGAAGATGAAAAGAACAGTTATACAGACCGTTGTGGACGAAATGTCCAATGTTTTATCCAAAGAACAGCTTGATTTGTTGGAGGACACACTTACACAAGTATTTGCTTGTTATGAAGTTATAACTTCCACCAGTGAAAAAGAACGTCAAGTAAAAGCTAATGCCGAACTTTTGCAAGCATTTTTATCCGCGAAGAAGATTGAGGGGTGTTCCGACAAAACCATTGATTATTACCAATCAACCATCGAAACATTATTTTCCACTGTGAGAAAGCCAATTCGCAATATTTTCACTAATGATATACGCTGCTATCTGTCTAACTATCAGGAACAACGAAAGGTTGGCCGTGTTACCATCGACAATATGCGCCGCATCTTTTCTTCATTCTTTGCTTGGTTGGAAGATGAAGACTATATTGTGAAAAGCCCTGTGCGCCGCATCCACCGAGTGCGTACAGAAAGCCTTGTAAAAGAGGTGCTGACCGATGAGAACATGGAGGTGCTGCGTGACAGTTGTCAAGAAATTCGTGACATTGCCATGATAGACCTACTGGCAAGTACTGGTATGCGTGTGGGTGAATTGGTTAATCTTAACCGTGACGACATTGATTTTCATGAGCGGCAATGCGTGGTGTTTGGCAAGGGGAACAAGGAGCGTGAAGTATATTTCAACGCTCGCACAAAAATCCACTTACAAAACTATCTGAGCAGCCGCACGGACAATAATCCGGCTTTGTTCGTTTCGCTTTCAAAACCACATTCCAGGCTGACGATTAGCGGTATAGAGGTACGCCTACGGTTATTGGGACGCAAAGTAAACATAGCCAAGGTGCATCCTCATAAGTTCAGGCGCACACTGGCTACTATGGCCATAGACAAAGGAATGCCGATAGAGCAAGTGCAACGATTACTCGGCCACGTCAAGATTGATACGACTTTGCACTATGCGATGGTTAATCAGAATAATGTGAAAATGGCTCATAGGAAGTATATCGGATAGTTTTATACACGCCTTTCTCTTAGCTTTATCGCATATTTTCAAGCAAAAAGAGTATCTTTGCAACAAAATTGTTGCTAATGGAACTCACAAAGTATAAGTTAAGAGATTTGGTTGACGTAACTCGTGGCATGAGTTTATCCGGCCAGTTCTATGCGGAAGAAGGAGAGTTTATCCGCTTGACACTTGGCAATTTCAATATGAATGGTGGCGGCTTCAAAGAAAACACGTCAAAGACAGACTTATACTTTACAGGAAGCGTCAAGGATGAATTTATCTTAAAGAAAGGCGACATCATAACTCCGCTTACCGAGCAATCCGTTGGGTTACTTGGTACAACTGCCCGTATTCCTGAAAGTGGAAAATATATTCAAAGTCAGGATGTTGCATTGGTTCGTTGCAAAGAAAACCGCATCGACCCTAACTTCTGCTATTATCTCATATCTTCAAGCATTGTCAGACAACAACTTAGTGCTGCAGCGCAACAAACAAAGATACGGCACACCTCACCTGACAAAATTATGGATTGCACTGTTTTGATTCCAAATCTTGAAAATCAGATAAAGATAGGCCGTATTTTAACGGATATTGATAATAAAATTGCGCTTAATCGTCAGATAAATGATAATTTAGAGATACTTGACCGTTCATCAAGAGAGGCAGGAGCTCGTCGCGCAGTTTAGTGAGTTTCAGGTTGTTTTCTTCAAACAAGCCAATCTCCGAGAATATCTGTGACTGCCTTTTATCAAATTCCAATAGCACATTATCCTGTGGCACTGCCATATATATTTCATCAAATGTTTGGTTTGTTAAATTATTGATACCTGTACCGCACGCTATACTTTTTATTTTCTCCTTAAAATATTGGCTATTGAATAAATTAAAAAGCAAATATGCATAATGTGCCTTAGCTGTGAATTTTGTCAGGAATGCACCGAATGTATCTTTTGATGCAAATTGGAACATAGCACATTTCCCAATATGTTCTTTACTTCCACTTGACATTGTCATTATAATATCCAGTGGTTGAATGTGCTGTTCTTCAGATACAAATGTTTTTGGAATGTAAGCAGCATTGTTATCATATATTAAATGATTATCTTGGATATTATTACCGCGTAAAACCAATACTCCGAGATTAGAATCAACCATATCTTCTTTTGCGTAAGATACTCCACGAATACTTGACGCAATATTATTTACAGATAAAACAATCCAATTTAAAGGAATCTCTCGTTTCAACTTTTCATTCCACACCATTGCTCCGCCACTCGACTTATAAGGCCGTCCGTTCTCATCGGGAAAATCGAACTGTACGAACCAATAGTCGTAAAGCTGCTTAGCCATCTTCTCTAAATTATCATTTATCTGACGATTGATGTCTATCTTCTGATCTAAAGATTGTAAAACTCGAACAATATGTTTTTGCCGTTCAATGTCAGGTATGTGTATTATGATATTCTTTATATCGGAAATAGCTATACTTGATTGATTTATCGCATCTTTTCTAATTGTATCAATACATTTTTTGAAGTATTTTGTTTGAAAAAAATAATAAGCATATAGAGGGTCTAAAATATGCTCATTTGTTTTTAATCGCAACAAATTCATGCCATGTATGATATGCTCATTAAGTCGTTTACGGTATAATACGGTTCGTCCTAAGAAAGATCGGCTATTTATATGCGACATTAACAAGTCTTTATCATCAAGAATATAATGAGCATATTCCTTCAGATTAAAAATATTGGCATACCCTAACTTATCTCGATTAAAACTATTATTTGATAAAGTTTCAATGCGAGTAATAGGAATACCTTTACCGTCTTTAAATTGTTTGATAACAGCACCGTTCTCAATGAATGTCAAACACTTTCCCAATCTATATTTCTTCAATTCCATCATAGTTACTCGTTATTTTCTAATTCTTCATCTTCATTCAAAAGATATTCATATTCAGTGCCTTTCAAACTTTCCGGGTCATACTCTTTGCGATAATCCAGTATGTAGGAATGTACCGAACTTGGATAGATGTAAAAATAATGACGACATACTTGCTTGAATAGTTGCAACATACGCTCATTGCCGAGGAAACAGAACATATAATCAAACAACAATTCGACCTCGTTACGGGTGGCCTTACGACTACAGATGTTGTTTACTAATAGTGTATATTGAACCACGGCCATATCCGCAAGTTTTTCCATTTGGTCGACAATGCCTTTTATCCCCTCTAACAAGCTGTCATAATTGTCGGGACTTTCTCTTCGACATTTTGAATCCATTGTAACTTTTATTCTGAAAATTCGACTTGAAAATCAAGGATTAAATTTGCTGTTCATGTAATTATGCTTAGGTTATAGGCTTTTGCTATTCTCCCAACATATCTCTTACCTCCTTATCAAAATCTGAATCGATACGCTGTGTACGATTAAAAATGTCGTACTCGCTTTCTGCTTTTGCCTTTGCTTGTGCGGCAGAAATGCGTCCTTTATCAGGAAGTATTTGGTAACGGCGGAAAGCAAGAAATTCGTTAACGCTTGCAGCAAATTGCTTCATATTAAATGTGTTCTCGCGTTCAATTAGGTCTTCTATATAGTCGAAATAACCACTCACCGTGCGCTCTAATTGCCGGATTTGTTTCTCATCCAAATAGTTCTTCGCTATTGAAACGTCAGATTTGAGTATTCGCCCATTGGGTGAGTTCTTCCATGTAGTCAGTCCCATGTGTTCTTTGGTATGGTCTGCCTTGGTATAGATGATTTCTGCGGCAGTCTGCCCGGTAATGGCATAGTGGAAACGGTTTTGCACCATTGCGTAAAACTCTTTTGTTGTGGGAGAGTTACGGTCGTAGTCTGTACTGCATTCGGCATAAATGTCCGTAATCTGTTGCCAGATGCGTCGTTCACTCGCACGGATAGAGCGTACTCTTTCAAGCAACTCGCGGAAATAATCCTTGCCGAACACAGCCGTTCCTTGCTTTAGCCTTTCATCGTCCAATACGAAACCTTTACGGATATACTCATTGAGGATTTTAGTAGCCCATTGGCGGAAGCGGGTAGCTTTTGCGGAATTTACACGATAACCAACAGAGATAATCATATCAAGATTGTAGAAGTCAACCAACTCTTCAACTTCCCCTCTTATGCCTCTATTTACGACGGTTGCAATTTTTGCAACTGTCGTATCGGGAGACAATTCTCCGTCTTTATATATGTTTGCTATGTGGCGACTAATGCCTGATTTATCAATGCCAAAGAGTTGTGCCATTGCCTTTTGGGTACACCAAATCGTATCGTCCTTGATAACAACCTGCACCTTGCCCTCTTCGTCGGGCATATTATAAAGCAAGAACTGTATTTCTGCTGCCATGACCTTTATTCTTTAATGTCATTAAATTGAAGGCTGTCAAGCTGCTTCATTATTTCTTCTTCCAACCGATGGCTTTCGGCAAACTGTTCTGCCAGAGTTCGTTTATATTCCGCCATACGGTTGTTGAACTCTTTTTCGGTAATGTCAACATAGTCAATCTTTATGTCGAAATATTGTCCGGCAGAAAGGCTGTAACCTTTCTCTTTTATTTCATCGTAAGTTACGGCAACGGAGAAGTCCTCCACTGCCTCCTTGTGTTGAAACGTATTGACGATTTTGTCAACTTCGTAATTGCGAAGACGGCGTTTCTGGTTATTCCCCTCTTTGTATTCTTCGCCTAACTTACTTGCATCAATCAGAATAACCTTATCGTGATTGGCTGACTTGTCAAAGAAGATGACAGACACGTTTGTGCCTGTAGTTGCAAAGACGTTGCTTGGCATTGAAACAACACCATACACCCAATGCTCATCAACGATGCGTTGCAAAATACGTTTTTCAACTCCACTTTTAGCCGTGATGAAGCCTGTTGGTATAACGACGGCTGCCTTTCCGGTAGGTTTCAATGAATTAAGAACATGCTGGATAAAGCAAGTGTAAATAGCCATTTTAGGTTTCGACGGGTCAACTTTCTTTACAGGATTAGGAACTCCTGCCCAAAAGCGTATTGTATCAGCGGCCAAAGTGTCGCGGTATTCAGGGAAATCGAGCTTGAAAGGCGGATTAGAAACGACAAAATCAAATTTACGTAACACGCCGTTACTTTCCTTGTGCGACGGTTCGGTTAGCGTATTGCCTTGCACCACGTTAGGTAAAGAGGCTGCAAAATTATTAAGGATAAGATTAAGTCGCAGCATTTCAGTTGATTTCTCCGAAATGTCTTGCGAGAATATGGAACAACGGTCTTCGCCTATTTGATGGGCAAGAGCCATAAGCAATGTGCCCGTTCCAGCAGCTGGGTCATAACAGGTTACGCCACGTAAATCGGAATTATCTCCAACTAAAAGGCGTGCCATTACTTGCGCAATAGCACGTGGGGTGTAATACTCTGCATACTTGCCTCCACCTGCATTATTGAAACCTTTAAGCAGATGCTCAAAAATGCGTGAGAAGAAATCATATTTTTCTCCAAATACTTCTTCAAAGTTGAACGATGCAACGTTGCGCATTAAAGACTTAGCGAACTCATCACGCTTTTGTGTATCGGTAACATACGTAGTCAAAGGAAAGAATATGTTAACCTTGCTTTTACCTGATGTGGTGACAGAGAAAGTTTCCGCATTGAGTGAAGCTATATCTTCCAATGTAGCATCAAGCAACGTGGAAAAGTCACCCTTTGTGGCTGAATTGTACAAATGCGACAAAGTATGTTCAGGCTTCAAACGAGGTACAGAATGAGACAAATAGCTAAATAAATCTTCCACCTCATCTTCGGTAAAAGTGTCATACTCGGCATCCCATTTTTCAGCTTTCGATAATCGTTCACCGTACATTGGGTCGCGCTTGGCTTCATAACCAAACTTGTCATTGAAGAATTTGTAAAGGAACATTTCCGTTACAATCTTATACTCGCTTCCTGTACCAGCCAATCCAAAAGCACTGGTTGTACTTTTCAAAGAATCAATCAGGGCAATGGTAGCCTCGGATATATTGATGTTGCTCATTTAATATGCGTAATTACGTTGTTGTAAATATTCTGTTGTTATCAAATTGTTGATATATTTGCGGTCTTTAAGTTCTGCTCGTATATTCATACTCAAAAGTTCTTTGCCGATAATCGCCAACACATCTTGTTGGAAAGCTGGAACATTGTCAAGTATGTTGATGTCAAGGAATAACCTCCTGTCAATCTCGTCTTTCATCTTTGCCAAATTTTCGGCAATCTCATATTCTTGTGATGAAATGATGGGGCGTTCACGTTTTTGATTTTGTTCCTCAATACGTTTATGTATACGGACAAAACGTTCATCCCCTTTATATTTACGTTTTAGAACATTGTTTCTACGATTTATTTCACGAATCTTCTTCATTACTTCGTCCATATATCGAATGCTTGCTTTCGCTTCTTCCGTAGTTTGCGGAACAAAACCCTTTTTGCGGAAATATTCTCTAAACTCATCAGCAAGAATGACATATCTATCTTCCTTCGTATCAAAGTTGGCCTCAAATTCCGCTTGAACTCGCTCACACCGTTCACGAATATCATTTACAATGATGCGCAATTCTTCTGGAATACCTTTCTTAAACTCGAACTCCAATTCTGACAATGCCACATTGATGATACCTGAAACATCTGCCTTGTGTTCAGTGTTTTCAAACAAGTTAATACGTTCAATGCGGTGGGTGACCTCTGTTATAAGCGTTGGTATTGTGCCTAAAGGTAGCGAAGCAAGTTTCTTCTTGGTTTCCTCGTCGCCAAAAGAACGTACTTGGTTAATGATAGCCTTGGCATCAGAAAGGACATTCCGTAATTCGTACAGACTGTCTTTGCTCTCAATCTCATCAATCTCCTTGCGAAATTCCTCCATGTTGTCGGTTGTGAAATTGAAAAGAACGCTCTTTACCTCTTTTATCTTGGCTTCAACATCTGCCTTACTAACCAAAATGTCGTTGGCTATATTCTCGGTATGTGGTTCTCCTGATTCGTCAGAAGTGCGGTTCAATTCACGTAAATAACGGTCGTTGGTAGCATCAAAGTTCTCCTTGATGTTCACGAAGTCCACCACATAGCCGTACTTGAAATCACGATAGGGTCGATTTACTCTTGTGAGTGCTTGCAATAAATCATGCCCATCAAGAGAACGCCCCAAATACAACTTCTTTAAACGTGGCGCATCAAAGCCAGTCAGAAGCATCTTGTTTACAATAAGGACATCTACCTCCTGCAACTTCTTGAAGCCCTCAATATACTCTTTTCGTTCTGTTTTATCACCTTCGTCATGCAATATAAGTGATGCAACCAGTGGCTTGTAGTTCCCATATTGAAGCATAGGCTCGGCAGCAATGCCTACTTGTATTTCTCTTTGCTGATTGATTTTATTTGCATAACTGAATCGTTCTTGCCAAAGTCGGTACAGTTCCCTTGCCTGCGGGTTTGTTCTGCACACAATCATTGCTCCAACCATTTCATCGTTTTGTTCTTTACGGAAACGTCGGAAGTCTGAAATTATATAGTCAAGCAATGCATTAAGGTAGCTGTCATGCTCCATAATTTTATTACGGTCAACATCTGATTTCTTGACTTCTACCTCACCTGCCAGCTTATCAAGGATATTTTCAATTTTCTCTTTATAGATAGTTTCCACTGGCTCTCGCATGAGCTTACAGGTATAGCCATCGGCGATGGATTTATCGTAATAATATGTGTGTATGTAATCACCGAAAACACGCCAAGATTCACGTTCCTCTTTTAGAAGTGGCGTTCCGGTCAGAGCTATCTTTACCGCATTTTTGTCTGCTTCTAATAGATTTGCCAAGAAACTGCCTGTGGGGTTATAGCCACGATGCGCTTCGTCTATGAAAAATATACGTTGAAGTCGTGTATTATAACTGTCATCAACATTTACTTTTGCCTTGTCTTCCTTAAACTTTTGGATGTTGACAACTGTTATTTCCAATTTGCCTTCGTTGTTGTTAATAATATCCCGATTTGAAATGTCTTGCATCAGTTCATCACGACTTTTGGCATTATGGACAATTAAGCCACGAGCGGCAAATTCATCGGAAGCCTGTTCCATTAAATCGATACGGTCTACAATAAAGTAGAATTTGGCCACAACATCACGCTTGGCAAAATAATCTGTCAGGAATTTCACATTGTAATAAGCAAGGGCTGTTTTTCCACTCCCCTGTGTATGCCAAATAATACCACTCTTGATGCCGCTTGCAAGCGTCTTACGAATGGCATATGAAGCAAACATCTGCTGATAGCGCATAATGTGCTTCTGCAACTCCGTGCCTTGTGTACCGTCATCTAATTCTATTTTACGTTCCACGTATGCAATTCCATAACGAAGTAAAAACAGGAATCGTTCTTTGCTCAACATGGAAGTTATGATGCGGTTCGTAGGTGTGGTGACAGACTTATTCGTTTGGTATTCTTGAAGATTTTTGATGACCACACAATTACGGTGCTTCAAAACCTTATATTCAGTGTCATCTGTAATGGTTTGATAAGGGTATTCCGTTACATACTGCTTGTTTTCTTCACGAAAAACATTGAAAAAAGCTTTTTCTTTTGCGGTGCAACAATAGAAAGCACCTTGTATTGGCACACGATTTTCTGTGTCATACTCCTGATTATTTGAGAAAATCATTAGTTGCGTAACATTAAAGAAACGGCGGAAGCAAGATTTGCTCATACGTTTGTTTATGCGTTCCCTTTCCGCCAAAATCCCTTCATGGTTGTTAGGCTTTTTGACCTCGATAAAAGCAAGCGGTAAACCGTTAACAAAGCACGTAATGTCCGGTCGGAACTCGTCTTCCGTATCTTCATTCTCACAGGTAAATTCTGTGGTAACGTGCCAATCATTATTGTCAGGATTTTCAAAATCAATAAGTTTTATACCACTGTTGGCAGACAACAACTGATAAAACTCACGTCCCAAATCGTCATTATTTGCAATGTTGACAATTTTAGAAAATAACAAAGATGCATCTGACCCAGACATTCCTGGATTAAGACGTTTCACTGCTTTTAGGAAAATGTCTATCAGAATGTTCGTCTTGGTATCGTATGCGCAAATGTTATCCAAGTAAGTATAGCCTAACTTGCACAAATGAAGTGCAGCCGGAACTTGTACTCTTGTATTTTCATTAAACTTCGTATTGCTCATAGTCAGTCCTCTTTTATTTGAAGTTTATAATCTCACTCACATTGACTTCCAACAATTCTGAAATACGTTTCAAAGTCGCCAAATCCGGCTGTGTGGTATTTGTACACCACTTAGAAACCGTTGTTTGATTTACTCCTAATTGTTCTGCCAGCCATTTGTTGGTTTTCTTCTTTTTAACCAATACGAGCTTTAATTGATTCAAATCTTCCATACCGTCAACATAATGCTTTTAATGCAAAAATAGTGATTTTGTGCGAAATATATGCTTTGTGAGTAAATATTTAATGTTATATAACTGATTCAGGATGACTTTGGCTTCGGAGTGATAGAAACAATATGTTCATCAATTTTAATCTTATGATTTCCCGTTGTTGTGCGCAAATTCTTCCTGATGGTATCAATCGTAGAATTAGCAAACCATTCGTGAAATGTCTGCATCACAAATTGAGCCGTAACATCTCGACCGATATTATATTGAAACGCAATGTTCCAAGCGAAGTTCTTTAATGAAATTTGGGTAACAGAAGTACGCCGTTTGATATGGATGCTTACAGTTGTAAGTGCTTGCCGATTGGTGACAAAGTATCGTACACATTCACAGATTTGGAAGATTTCTTCTTCGCTAAAATCAAATTGTCTGAATGTGTTCCGGGTGTATTGCAATATGGCTTGTAGTTTTTCGTCTTCTTCCTTTTCTTTTTGTTGAAGATATTGTCGTTCCTCATGTTGGTACTCGTAATGGAATAGCTCCATCCGCTTCATTAGAACATCATTGTTGTCTGTTGCAGACGAGGTATTGGCAAAGGCATATTCTTCTTTGGTCTGTTTGTTGGACAGCATTGAGTTTTGGCGCAATAGTGCTACTATAGCAATTATATGCGCCGACAGAAAAATGCAAATGTGATAGATGAATTTGAGAGCAACATAACAAGCGACCATGACAAAGGGGATAAAACTTAATTGCACACCAATAGTATCACTCAAAGGGAATGATATTATTGACGCAAGAAGCACCGTCACCACTTCTATTGCCAAAGTATGGAATGTATGTTGTCTTTGCTTCATAATTATTTTTGTCTATGATTGTTTTGCAAAGGTATAACACATTTCCATAAAAAACGAAAGGCAAAAATAAGTGTGCCGAGGGCAATAATCTCATTTTGTGGCTTTTTGGCTAACATCTGCCTACCATCTGCAAAAACGGCTAACAAGTGCTAAAGAAAATCGGGCAAAATATGGATAGTTAAATAAATATAAATCTTTCTTTCGGCGAGTTGAAGGTTCTTTTTATGCTCTCTATGCTTACCCATTCAATGCACGCCTATTAAAATAATCCATATTTGTACCATAAAATTGTAAATCTTTGATAATCAATACATATTATGTTTGAGGAAGTCAAATAATTTTATAGATAAGACAAACGGTACGTAAAAGCGGGCAGCTCACCAGAGTTGCACGCTTTTGCGTTAATAGTGGGGATGGACTTCTTGTCGTGTGGAGTTTTTTTGTCGTGGTGGCTTACTGAATGGTGACGGGATGATTGCAGCCCACTGACCTTGCGGTAGCGGGCTGCGGTGTCTGTATGATTTACCGGGCACAAATGCTCCCGCCCGGAATGGGAGTTCCTTCTTACTGATTTTTTCCAATACGGGCAGACCGTCTGGGCCTGGTACATACAGCCAGCCCGTGCCGGACAGCTTCTCGTTCATGACTTTCATAGCATCCGTCCAGTCGCCGTCCACCTTCGTGGTTTCGCCGGTACCTACCTGGTCTTCACCGATGCCTTGTGTCTGGCCGTTGTCTCCCCAGTAGCAGGCGGTGATGAT
>ULNQ01057157.1_pt1 | contig 17076 bp, 16 predicted proteins | sample 1951951 | NCBI WGS metagenome assembly ULNQ01 (sample SAMEA4835580, study PRJEB28245) | human gut metagenome | biome: gut microbiome; material: fecal sample | place: Denmark | collected 2008
ATAGGATTGGCACAGGAAGGAAAGAAAGTGCTTATGATAGACGCTGATCCACAAGGAAGTCTTACAATCAGCTTAGGTTATGAGGAGCCGGATGAAATGGAGTATTCTCTGGCAACACTGATGATGAACATTGTGAATGATGAAAAACTGAATATAGAAAAGACTATTTTACACCATAAGGAAGGAGTGGACCTTATCCCAGCCAACATTGAATTATCAGCGATAGAGGTGTCTTTGGTAAATGCCATGAGCAGGGAACTGATTCTGAGATCTATGGTAGACAGGCTGAGAGAATTTTATGATTACATCATAATTGATTGTATGCCTTCACTTGGAATGATGACAATTAACGCATTGGCATGTGCAGATTCTGTACTGATACCGGTGCAGGCTGCGTATCTTCCGGTCAAAGGCTTACAGCAGCTGATCAAGACAATAGGAAGAGTAAAGAAGCAGCTGAACCCAAAGCTCAAGATTGAAGGAATACTTTTGACGATGGTTGATAACAGAACTAATTATGCCAGGGATATTTCCCTGATGGTGTATGATACCTATTCTGCATCAATTAAGGTATTTGAAACAGAGATACCGATGTCAGTAAGAGCATCAGAGGTCAGTGTGGAGGGTGGAAGCATCTATTCCTATGATCCAAAGGGAAAAGCGGCATTTGCTTATATGGCATTAACTAAAGAAGTATTGAAGGAGGCAGAGTAATTATGGCAAGCAGAGTAGCAGGAAAGATTAAATTTCAGTCTGTAGATGAATTATTGGGAGTACCGGAGATTGCCGGCACTCAGGAAATAGAGATTGAAAGAATTCATGCGTTTCCGAACCATCCGTTTAAGGTGCTGGATGATGAAAAGATGGATACTTTGGTTGATAGTATCAGGGAAAATGGCATCCTGAATCCAGTAATTGTAAGACCTGATCAGAGCGGAAATTATGAAATGATATCTGGACATCGCAGGTTACACGCAGCAAAGATTGTGGGATTGAAAAAGGTCCCGGCCATCGTAAAGGAAATGTCAGATGATGAAGCCATTATAAAAATGGTCGATGCCAATATTCAGAGGGAAGAAATACTTCCGAGTGAAAGAGCATTTAGCTTTAAGATGAAAATGGAAGCTATGAGCCGTCAAGGTAGCAGAGTAGATTTAACTTGTGGAACTGAGTTCCACAAGTCAGGAGATATTAACAAAAAAACAAGGGAGACTATTGGTGATGAGGCTGGAATGACAGGAAGACAGGTGACAAAATATATAAGACTTACAGAACTTATTCCAGAGCTTTTGGATTATGTGGATATAAAAAAGATAACCATTGCTATGGCAGTAGATCTTTCATATCTTGATGAACAGGTACAGAAATGGGTATATGAATATTTTAAGGAAAATGGATTTTTGAAGCCGGTACAGGTTGAAGCATTGAAGAATTATCCTAATTTATCCAATGTAACACAATTCAGTGTCATTTCTATAATGAATGATGCATTACCGAAGAAGAGTAAGGAATCAAAGTTATCTTTTTCAGCAAAGAAACTGGATAAATATTTTCCACCGCAGTATTCAACGAAAGAACGTGAAAATATAATCATTCAGCTATTGGAACAGTGGAGTGCAGATCAGGTACAGTCAGAGTAGAAATATAATTATAATGTTTCAGAAGTGTAGAAACGGCACTTCTGAAACAGGAAGGAGATTCAAATGGAAGACAGAATAAGACTATCCTATTTCTATGGAAAGGAAGCGGATCAGTTTTCATTTTATAAGATACCGAAGTTATTATTTACCGAAGAGTATTTCAAAAAAATATCAGTGGAGGCAAAGGTGTTGTACGGGCTGATGTTGGATAGGATGTCGCTATCTATGAAAAATCAGTGGATGGACGATGAAGGGAGAGCTTACATATATTATTCGCTTGAAGATATCATGGAGGCTCTGGGATGCAGTAACAAAAAAGCAATATCCATAATGAAGGAATTGGACACGGATGCTGGTATAGGTTTGATTGAAAAGAAGCGCCAGGGGCAGGGAAAACCAACCATGATTTATCTAAAACAGTTTATGGTACAGGATGTTCAGAAGTGTAGAAATTTCACTTCTGAACAAAAATCGACAGTTTCAGAAGTGAAGAATTTACATGTCTTGAAGTGTAAAAATGTCATATCTAGAAGTGAAGAAATTACACTTCCAGAAGTGAAAAATATTCACACTAATAAGAATAATATAAATAATACTGAGTTGAGTAATACTGAATCTTATCTTATCGTATCTGGAAATGATGAGATAGGATCCGACGTACAGGCATATGCAGAACTTATCAGAGATAATATTGATCTGGATATTCTGTTAGAGAGATATCCGTTTGACAAAGAGTTACTTAACGGCATCTTTGATCTGATTTTGGAAACAGTGTTATGCAGGAACAATGAAATTGTAGTGGCATCCAATAAATATCCGGCAGAGCTGGTCAGAAGTAAAATTCTGAAACTGACCAGTTCGCATATTGAATATGCAATGGGATGTATGAAATCAAATACCACAAAAGTGCATAACATCAAGAAATATCTGCTGGCAACATTGTTCAATGCACCAAGTACAATCAGTGGTTATTATCAGGCAGAGGTTAACCATGATTATCCCCAGTTTGCTGTAAGTGGCAAATAATGACTTGACGTATACGGATTTCGTGTATATAATCAAATTAACAAATAGACACGGATTCCGTATATGGAGGCAGATATGAGCAATTTTGAAAATTATGATTTTATATTACCTGATGGAGTGGTAATTGAAAATGAAAAGGCTGATAAAGAAGGAAGGAAGAAAAGAATGTCTGCTATGTGTGTAAAGGTCCGTGAACAGACAAATATGAACAGAAAAGAATTTGCTGAATGGCTTGGAATTCCGTATAGAACGATGCAGGACTGGGAGCGGGGTGTGAGCGAGGTCCCTAATTATGTACTGAATCTTATAGCATATAAAGTAAAAAATGAAAAAGAAAAAGGAAACATTTGATAATTGTATGTAAGGCTGGGAGGTATTCGATTATGTATGAAGATGAATATTATTATGAAGCACGGAAAAAAGAAAATGCAAAATTAGATGCTGAACTGGCGGGGACATTTGCAACCGTCATAGGTGGATTGATTGATGCAGTGTTATCATGCTTAATATTTTTGCTAAGGAGATTTGATGTATTAAGCTCAGGATTGGCATCATTATTATTCTATATGCTTACTTATACAAGAGAGTGGCATGTGGCTGTCTACATTACAGTGGCTTTTGTAATATTCATCGCATCAATGATTTTACAACATGCGTTCTTGGCAGGAAGAATTATTTTTACAATCTTTGTAAGTATAGCAGTTGCAATAATAGGTGCAGGCTGGAAAGCATATGATACAGAAATTCAGAGAAATACAGTTATGGTAATATGTTTTACAGTTACTGTGATACTAGGTCTGATATCGTGGAAAGGCATAAAAGCACAGGAATCTGAATAACCGCGACGAACGACTACGGTTTGACTACTATTTTGTTACAAATGACTACGGTTTGACTACTGTTTTGACTCTTTTTTTCTGAATAGGGGTGTGATAATATTATCATAGACAAATGAGACATGAAACGCGAAAGCGGTCAGTCATTTGTTTCTCTTTTGCAAAAGAATATGGATCAAGAATGAAGCGTCAGCTCATTACCGGATCGGTGATGGGTATGGCGCTTTTTTGATGCCAAAATCAGGTGACGACCTGAATAATAAAATCAGGAGGAAATTGCATGGCGTATGAATATGACCATGACTGTCCGTTTGAAGCCTTCATCACCAATCTTGGAAAATACAACGAGGGTGAGTTGGTCGGCGAATGGGTGAAGTTTCCCACCACATCAGAAGAACTGCAAAAAGTATTTGAACGAATTGGAATCGGCTCAAAAGATGATTTCGGTAATCCTTATGAAGAATGGTTCATTAGTGATTATGACTGTTATGTTGATGGGCTGTATGAAAAGTTGGGAGAATATGAAAACCTGGATGAACTCAATTATCTGGCTTCTAAGCTCGATGAGCTGGATGATCATGATTATAACCATTTTCAGGCGGCAATGCAGATCAGTGATTATACAGGCAGCATTAAAGATGTGATCAATCTTATTGATAACCTGGATAAGTATGAAATCTATCCGGGAGTAGAAAGCAATGCTGATCTGGGACATTACTATATCGAAGAACTCGGTATGATGGAAGTTCCGGATTATCTTGCTGATTACATTGATTATGAGGCCTACGGCAGAGATGTGGCCATTAACGAAATGGGACAGTTTACAGATTATGGATATGTGAGAGATACACAGGAATCTTTTACAGAATATTACGATGGAGACCGTGAGAACATCCCGGATGAATACAGGGTTATGGATTTTATGGTTTCTGGTGAGAAAGAGAGGAAAACTATGAATTACGAAACATTTAAGCAGGAATTTGCAGAGGATATCAAAGAAAAGCTCTATGAGAGAGGCTATGATGATGTAAGGATCAGCTTCAATAATGTGGAGAAGACAAATCAGAATTATGAAGCTATGTCGGTTGTTCCGGAAGGCAACAATGTGGGTGTCAATTTCAATATTGAGAATGCCTTTGCAAGCTATGAGCACACGGATGATTATGCCGGAGTGCTTGCCAGTGCAACAATGGTCATTGCTGATGGTCTTGACAGAGCCCCTGCTATTGATGTAAGTGCTCTTATGGATTATGAGAACATGAAAGAGAAGCTTTCTGTGGAAGTCATTTCAGCGGATGCAAACGCTGATCTGCTTGCCAACGTACCGCATGACAGAATGGAAGATCTGGCAGTTGTATATCGTTTTGTGATGGAGAGCAGCGAAGATGGACGTGCATCTATTCTGGTCACCAACAATCTGATGGATCGTATGGGAGTTTCCCATGAACAGCTCAGGTCAGATGCTCTGGAGAATTCACCGGAGATCAGACCAGTAGTGATCATGGGAATGAATGAGGTCATGAAGGAAATGATGGGACCGGAAGTATATGAGATGTTTGGAATTCCGGATGATGCGGAGGAAACGATGTACGTTGCTACAGTCCCTGATAAGAATTCCGGAGCAGGAGTAATTGCCTATCAGGATTTCATGGATCAGGCAGCAGAAAGAGTTGGCGGAGATTTCTTTGTGCTTCCGTCTTCCATCAATGAGATCCTTTTGGTTCCCGATAATGGAGACATGACAGCTGATGCGCTCAGGGATATGGTAAAGGATGTGAATGCCAAGGAGGTAAGTCCGGAGGAAAGACTTTCTGATAATGTCTACCATTACGATTCCAAGGATCATGTCTTTGAACTTGCAGAGAAGTTTGAGGCAAGACAGCAGGAAAAGAAAACAGAGATTGATGAAAAAGCAGAGGAGAAAGGATCCGTATTAAAAGATCTGAAGGATAAGCAGAAGGAAGCAGCTGCAAAGCCTCCGGTAAAGGATGCTGAGGAAAAAGCAGCAAAATCAAAAGGCAGAGAAGTATTATAAAAAATAGGATTGTGTCAGCCTGTGGTGATTGCCACGGGACTGGCACTTTTTTGATGGGAAGGAATGGTGATTACAGTGGCAAAAGCACATAAGGATACAAGAGGACAGAATGGAAAGAGTTACAGCGGAATTGGTGGAAGACCACCTATAAGTCATCCACAGAATTGCAGCCATGAGTGTCCGTATGGTCATGATAAATCGTTCTGTTTTCCATGCTATAAAAAGCTGGTGGAAGACATGAGAAAGAAAAAGGAAACAGGAAATGGCATTTGATTATTTCTATGGGGCACAGTCACAGCAGTTTGCATTTTACAGGATTCCCAAGGTGATGTTTACAGATAACAGATTCCAGAATATTTCAACAGAGGGAAAGGTTCTTTACGGTCTTTTATTGGACAGGGTATCTCTGTCGATGGAAAACGGCTGGATTGATGATGAGGGAAGAGTGTATATCATTTTCACCCTGACAACTATAAGACAGGCAATGAACTGTGCAGAAAAATCAGCAATCAAGTATCTGACGGAGCTGGAAGAGTTTGGTTTGATTGAAAGAATCCGGCAGGGATTTGGCAAGCCGGCGCTGATCTATGTAAAGAATTTCATAGACCAGCAGAATTTACAGGTCAAGACCAGTAAGAATTACAGTTCACCACCAGTAAATGTTACAGGTCAGGACCTGTATAATTTACAGCCTAATTATACTTATAACAATAATACTGATTTTAATAATACTAATCCTATCTTATCAGCGGATGAGGATAGGATGGGATATGAGAAATATTTCATGGAACAGCTCAATATTGAGGCCTTGAAACAGGATTATCCATATGACAGAGAAATGATAGACGGCATCATGGATCTTATTCTGGATGTTGTGTGTTCCAAAAGAAAGATCATTTGTATTGCTGGGGATGTGAAGTCAGTAAATGTGGTAAAGGGGCGGTTCATGAAGTTGAACATGGAGCATATCCGCTATGTAATGAACTGTATGCAGGAGAACACTACCAAGATCAGGAGCATCAAGCAGTATATGCTGGCAGCACTGTATAACGCACCGGCAACAATAGACAGCTATTATCGTGCAGAGGTTAATCACGATATGGCAGAAGGAAAAATATAGCAGAGGAGAGACAAAAATGGATATGGAGAAAATCATGGCATATGTTGAGAAGATTGCAGAAAACCTGGAAGGACTGGTTTGTGCAATCGGATGTGACAGTATGCCTTCTGATGGGGCAATTTATGTAGATGGCGAACAGAAGGTGAATTATATCAGTACCAGGGAAGCATTAAGGATCCTTGATGGATTTGGAAATAACAGTGCGTCAGTAATGATTGGAAAATCAGATTATATTCTGATCTATGACGCAAGCAGAAAGTTGATCATTGATGGGGAGGCATACCTTCCGTCCGGGTATCTGGTTATGAAGTCCTGTAATGGATTACAGGCGATTGATGATGAGGATATTGCGGATGTGATCGGTGCTTTGAAAAGCAGGATGACAATGCTTGCACTTGGAAAATACAGAATTCAAGCATACCAGCTGGGATAGGAGGCAGCAGATGAATAACAAACCGTGGGCTTATGTAACATCTGCCTGGAGTGCAGACAGGAGCAGAGCCAAAAGGTCTGCAAAACGATATTGCAGAAAATTATATGAAGCAGGCTACACACCAATCTGTCCGCTTTTATCATTGCCGGAGGTAATTGATACCAGTAATGCAGATGAGTACAAGGATTATATGGATATGTCAGAAGATATGTTAAGAAGATCCAGAATTCTCGTGGTTTGTGGTTCAGCGGTAGACGATACGGTGCTTACAGATATAGCAATAGCCAACCGTTTTCATGTAGCTTCATCCACTATGAGGGGTGTCCTCGGTGTGGATAAGAATAAAAAAGAACAGTAACTTTGTGGATACAGCCTTCGGGTTGTTTTTTTGATGGAAAGGAGTGAGAAAACTGGTTCATGAAGAAGTTGACAGGGAGATTGCCAACAAATCTGTGAATATAGCAATCAAAATGTTAAAACCGGAACTTGATCAGCTTATGAAGGGATTAAGTAAGGCAGTACAGGCACCTGTGAAGGCTGCCGGGAAAGCAGCAGTAAATAAGATCCATTCCACAACCGGCAAGCAGTCCGTGAAAACACTGATCAGGCAGGGACAGGGAGTTTCTTCTATTCCTTTAGCAGATGAAGGTCTTAAAGATTTTCAGAAAATCGCAAAGAAATACGGAGTTGATTTTGCGGTTGTAAAAGATAAAGAGGCAAGTCCTCCAGTATATACAGTCTTTTTCAAGGCAAAAGATACAGATGCCATCACAAGGATTTTGCAGGATTATTCTGCAAAACAGGTCAAGAAGCCTTCCGCAGATAAGACCAGTGTTCTGGAGAAACTTAAAAAATTCAAGGAGATTGTGGCAGCAATTCCAAAGAAGGTAGCAGAGAAAAAGAAGGAGAGGTCGCGATGAATACAAAACAGTTGAAAAAGCAGCTGATCCTGAATATCCCCTATATCATTCTGGGATTGTTTGCAACAAATCTTGGTGAGGCATGGAGAATTGCAGCCGGAGTAAATGCATCGGAAAAGATTCAGAGTCTGGTCCTTGATGGTGTATTTGCAACGGCTTTTTCTAATCCTCTGCCGAGCCTTTATCCTGCTGATCTGTTGGTGGGAATTGCCTGCGGGGCAGCACTCAGGCTTGCAGTATATCTGAAAGGAAAGAACGCTAAGAAGTTCCGGCACAATGAGGAATATGGTTCTGCCAGATGGGGCAGACATGCTGATATTGAACCATTTGAGGACCCTGTGTTTGCAAACAATGTGATTCTGTCACAGTCTGAGAGGATTACCATGAGCAGCAGACCAAAGATTCCGAAATATGCCAGAAATAAGAATGTTCTGGTAGTTGGTGGATCCGGTTCAGGTAAGACACGATTTTTCATAAAACCGAACCTTTTACAGATGCATTCATCCTATGTGGTGACTGATCCGAAGGGAGGTCTGGTCAATGAAGTGGGAAATGCCCTTTATAAGAACGGGTACCGGATGAAGATATTTAATACCATCAACTTTTCAAAATCAATGCACTATAATCCTTTTGCCTATCTCCATTCTGAGAAGGATATTCTGAAACTGGTGACAACGCTAATCGCCAATACAAAAGGGGAGAGCAAAGGCGGGGATGATTTTTGGCTCAAAGCGGAGACGCTGCTTTATACCGCATTGATTGGATATATTCATTATGAGGCACCGGAAGAGGAACAGAATTTTTCAACACTGCTTGAAATGATCAATGCAATGGAAGTCCGTGAGGATGATGAGGAATTCAAGAATCCGGTGGATATGATGTTTGATGAACTGGCAGAACAGAATCCGGATCACTTTGCTGTAAGACAGTATGCCAAGTACAAGCTGGCAGCAGGAAAGACGGCCAAGTCCATTCTGGTAAGCTGTGGTGCAAGACTGGCACCGTTTGATATCAAGGAACTCAGAGACCTGACAGCTTATGATGAACTGGAGCTTGATACTCTGGGAGATGAGAAGACAGCACTGTTCCTGATCATGTCAGATACAGATGGAACCTTTAACTTCCTGATTTCCATGATCTATACACAGATGTTCAATCTTCTGTGTGAGAAAGCGGATGATGTGTATGGTGGAAGATTACCGGTACATGTAAGATGTCTGATCGACGAGGCGGCGAATATCGGCCAGATACCGAACCTGGAGAAGCTGGTTGCAACAATCCGAAGCCGAGAAATATCAGCATGCCTGGTATTACAGGCCAAGTCGCAGCTGAAAGCGATTTATAAGGATAACGCTGATACGATCATCGGCAACATGGATTCACAGATTTTTCTTGGTGGTACGGAACAGACCACTTTGAAGGATCTGAATGCGATTCTGGGAAAAGAGACAATCGATATGTATAATACAGGCCAGTCTAAAGGATCCCAGGAAAGCTACAACATGAATTACCAGAAACTTGGTAAGGATCTTATGACAATGGATGAACTGGCGGTCATGGACGGCTCAAAATGTATTGTGCAGGTCCGTGGTGTAAGACCTTTCTTATCCGATAAATATGATCTGACGCAGCATCCGAATTACAAGCTGACAGCAGATTATGATAAGAGGAATTACTTTGATGTAGTAAAATTCCTCAGCCACAACTTAATACTGAAAGCAGATGACGAATACCAGGTCATCGATGTAACCGAGTAAAGAGCTCTTTCCATCCGGCGATAAAGGCCGGGAGGCAGGAGCTTTTACTATATTCCCGAATAGGAAATAAAAGAATTTCCAGATGGGGAGCAAATATGCGCGCATAGCCGGGATCACTGCAGGGAGACCGGCAGTAACTATAAACCGCCCTTTGGTCAGGGCAGAAGGAAAAAGTATATCACACATAAATCATTTAATGGAGGAATTTGAATTATGGCATTTTTTACAAGCGCAGTAGGAACCTTACAGACACTTGTTATCGCTCTTGGAGCCGGACTTGGAATCTGGGGAGCGATTAACCTTATGGAAGGCTACGGAAACGATAATCCCGGAGCGAAGTCCCAGGGAATGAAGCAGCTTATGGCAGGAGGCGGTGTAGCCCTTATCGGTACCACACTTGTGCCGTTGCTTTCAGGTCTTTTCTAAGAGCCAGCGTGGCAGGATCACGCAGGAAGACAACTGAATATGGATAGGACACAGGACCGGAGGCATAAGTGCTTTCCGGTTCTTTGAATGCCCGGAAGAAACTTTAATCAAATTCGGCAGAAAAGAATAACAGCCGAAAATCATGAAAATTATGGAGGATTTATATTATAGCATTTTTTAACAGCGCAGTAGGAACTTTACAGACTCTGGTGATCGCCCTTGGAGCCGGACTTGGAATCTGGGGAGCAATCAATCTTATGGAAGGCTACGGAAATGACAACCCCGGTGCGAAGTCACAGGGAATGAAGCAGCTTATGGCAGGCGGTGGTGTAGCCCTTATTGGAACTACACTTGTACCATTACTTTCCGGCTTATTCTAAATCAGGTTTGGATCATGGGGCAGGGAAAATCCCTGTCCAGGAGGAAAGGAGGAAATAATTGAACAGCATAATTCAGCAGATTACTGACTGGCTGAAGGGCATTCTTGTATCGGGAATCATGGACAACCTCACCAATACGTTTTCCTCTGTGAATGACCAGGTGGGACAGATCGCAACGGAAGTAGGAAAGACACCGAGTAATTTCATGCCGGCAGTCTTTAATATGGTCAGGAACCTGTCGGAATCCGTGATCATGCCGGTTGCCGGAATACTGCTCACATTCATTGCGTGTTATGAGCTGATACAGCTGATCATCAGTTATAACAATCTGGCAAGTTTTGAGACATGGTTCATCTGGAAATGGATCTTTAAGACTTTCGTGGCAGTGGAACTGATCACACACACATTTGATATCACAATGGCGGTATTTGATGTGTCGCAGAGTGTGGTGCGGCAGGCAGGAGGCATTATACAGGGAAGCACGGCAGTAGATGCCAGTACGCTGGCAACCATGCAGTCCACACTGGAGGCTATGGAGCTGGGACCGCTTTTTGCAATATTCCTACAGTCATTTATCGTGCAGTTTCTCATGTACGTACTTTCGGCAGTCATCTTTGTGATTATCAACGGACGTATGGTGGAGATCTATCTGATGGTCAGTCTGGCACCGCTCCCATTTGCAACCTTTGGAAACAGGGAACAGAGCATGATGGGCCAGAACTATATGAGAAGTCTGTTTGCACTGGGATTTCAGGGATTTTTGATCATGGTATGTGTGGGAATCTATGCAGTCCTGATCCAGTCAGTAGCATTCAGCACAGATATCATTGCTTCGTTATGGAAGGTTATGGGCTTTACGATCCTGCTGGCATTTACCTTATTTAAGACCGGAGCAGTAGCACACAGTATATTCCATGCACATTAAGGAGGCAGAGTATGGCAGCATCTTATATCAGTGTTCCAAGGGACCTGACAAAAGTAAAAAGCAAGGTGATGTTCAATCTGACAAAAAGGCAGCTGATCTGTTTTGGCATGGCGGTACTGATCGGAGTACCGTCATTTTTTCTGATGAAGACAGTAATGAAGACCAATACGGCAGTTATGGGAATGATGGTCATTATGATGCCATTCTTTTTCCTTGCCATGTATGAGAAAAACGGGCAGCCGCTGGAAGTCATTTTGAACCATATGATACAGGCAATTTTCAAAAGACCGAAGATCCGCCCATATAAGACGGATAACTATTACGCAGCACTTCTGCGTCAGGCAGAGGCAGAAAAGGAGGTAGAAAAGATTGTTAGACTTTCTCAAAAAGAAAAATCAGGAGAGCAGGAAGTTCACAATGCCGGAAGGATTAAGCAAAGCAGACCAGATGGCAGTAAGGGAGATCGTAAGAAATGCCCAGAAAAATGATGGCATACCGAAGACGGCACAGCAGAGCATTCCTTTTGACAGGATGTTTCCGAATGGTATCTGCCGTGTAGGGCTTGATTATTATACAAAGACAGTCCAGTTTCAGGATATCAATTACCAGCTGGCACAGCAGGAAGACAAGACGGAGATCTTTGAGGAATGGTGCGCATTCTTAAATTTCTTTGACAGTTCCGTAAAGTTTCAGCTTTCATTTGAGAATATGGCAACGGATGTATCGGATTTTGAGAAGAGCATCAAGATTTCCCATAAAAATGACGGATTCGATGATGTCAGGGATGAGTATTCGGAAGTGCTCCTTCACCAGATGGAAGCGGGAAATAATGGTCTTACGAAGACTAAATATCTTACTTTCGGGATTCATGCGGAGTCCATGAAGACAGCAAAGCCGAGACTTACGCATATCGAAACGGATATCCTCAATAACTTCAAGAGGCTGGGAGTACAGGCGAGGAGCTTAAACGGCAGTGAAAGGCTGGAACTGATGCACAGACAGTTTCATATGGGGGATGATGCGAAGTTCCGTTTCGACTGGAAGTACCTGACAGGATCAGGACTTTCGGTTAAGGATTTTATTGCACCGAGCAGCTTTGCATTTCCTACCGGAAGATATTTTCAGATTGGAGAGATGTATGGATGCATGAGCTTTTTATCCATTGATGCATCGGATATCAGCGACAGGCTTCTGGCAGATTTCCTTTCCATGGAATCAAGCCAGATCGTTACCATGCATATCCAGTCCGTAGATCAGAATGAGGCGATCAAGACCATCAAGCATACGATCACAGAGCTTGACCGTTCCAAGATAGAGGAACAGAAAAAGGCAGTAAGAGCCGGCTATGACATGGATATCATCCCATCGGATCTTGCAACTTATGGCAAGGATGCAAAGGCACTATTAAAAGAATTGCAGTCCCAGAATGAAAGAATGTTTCTTCTGACGTTTCTGGTCATGAATACAGGAAGGACGAAGCAGGAGCTGGAAAACAATGTGTTCCAGGCGGCTTCCATTGCACAGAAACATAACTGCAATATGATCAGGCTGGATTACCAGCAGGAGCAGGGCCTTATGAGCACACTGCCACTGGCAAATAACCTGATCGAGATTCAGAGGGGAATGACCACATCCAGTACGGCTATTTTTGTGCCATTCACCACTCAGGAGCTTTTCCAGAGAGGGGATGAGGCATTGTATTATGGTCTGAATGCGCTTTCCAACAATATGATCATGGTGGACAGAAAGAAACTGAAAAATCCGAATGCACTGATCCTTGGTACCCCGGGATCCGGCAAGTCATTTTCTGCAAAGAGAGAGATTGCCAACAGTTTTCTGGTTACGGATGATGACATTATCATCTCGGATCCGGAGTCAGAGTATTCTCCGCTGGTTGCAAGGTTCGGTGGTCAGGTTATCAGGATCAGTCCGACATCCGACCAGTACATCAACCCTATGGACATCAATATGAACTATTCGGATGACGACAATCCGATTGCACTGAAAGCAGATTTTATCTTGTCCTTATGTGAGCTGATCGTCGGGAATAAGGATGGTCTGCGTCCGGTAGAAAAGACGGTCATTGACCGCTGTATCAGGCAGATCTATCAAAAATATTTTGAAAATCCGGGTCCGGAGAATATGCCGATCCTTGGAGATCTGTATGAGGCACTACTTTCCCAGGAGGAACCGGAGGCAAAGCATGTGGCAACCGCCCTTGAAATCTATGTGTCAGGTTCCCTGAATGTATTCAACCACAGAACCAATGTGGAGCTTACGAACCGCCTTGTATGTTATGACATCAAGGATCTTGGAAAACAGCTGAAAAAGATTGGAATGCTCGTGGTACAGGATCAGGTATGGGGACGAGTAACGGAGAACCGTATCCAGAGAAAATCTACCAGATACTATATGGATGAGATGCACCTTCTTCTTCGTGAAGACCAGACGGCAGCCTATACGGTTGAAATATGGAAGCGTTTCAGAAAATGGGGAGGAATCCCGACCGGCATCACCCAGAATGTAAAGGACCTTCTTGCTTCCAAGGAAGTGGAGAATATCTTTGAAAACTCTGATTTCATCTATATGCTCAACCAGGCAGTAGGTGACAGACAGATCCTTGCTAAGCAGTTAAATATCAGCCCTCACCAGCTTTCGTATGTAACACATTCGGGAGAAGGCGAAGGGCTTTTATTCTATGGAAATGTGATCCTTCCATTCGTGGACAGATTCCCGGCAAATACGGAACTTTACCGTATCATGACAACCAGACTGTCCGAAGTGGCTGATGCAAAGAAGGAACAGTCAGCGTAGCGGCTGTTTCTTCGGAAAGGATAGAGCATGAATGAAGAAAAATATACAAGGAATTCTGCTAAGAAGTCCACCCGGAAGAAAAAAGTGAATCCGGATATCCATGCAGGGAAAAGCCACGGCGAAAAGCTGAAAAATGATTCATCGGCAGCCAGAAGTTACCGTGATAAGATCCGGTATGGGAAAAAGGATAATTCGCTTTCAGTCAGCGAAGCAAAAGAACTTCGCAGCATGAAGAAGCAGGGGAGAAGGAGGATATATAAAAATCAGGCCGTTGCAGCCACGGTAAGAAAAACCACGATTAAAAATGAGGACGACAACAGTGGAACAGACAGCCTGAATGCCGGACTGGCAGCAGTGGAAGCAGGCATTGGAAAAGTACGGGAACATGGACAGGCAAGGAAATATTCTTCCAAAATCCATAACCGCAGTGACCATCTGGATGCCGTGCAGGGAGCAAAAGGAGCAAAAGAAGCCGGAGAGGCGGGAGAAAGCACCATGTCAGCTACCGTGAAGAAAACACGCAAAAAGCTGATGCAGAGGGAATTTGCTGAGGCGGCAGCAAAGAAGCAGGCAAAGGAAGCTGCAAACGGGGCAGGAAAGATCAGCAAAAAGCTGACGGATCAGGCGGAGGACCTGATGGGAAGGCTTGCAGAGATGCTGAAAGAATTCTGTGAAGACCATCCGATCGGCATGATCGTAGCGGTGGCAATTCTGATTGTTGTTCTCGTATTATCAGGAGCACTGACATCCTGTTCTGCTCTTGGAAGCGGCATAAACAGTGGAACTGTGGCAACTTCATTTACCGCTGAGGATGATGATATCAGGCAGGTGGAAGCAGATTATGTGGCACTGGAGACGGTGCTGCAGAATAAGGTGGACAGCATTGAGACAGTCCATTCTGTTTTTGCAGCAGCACGATATTCATGATAAGGAAACTTTGGATGCCTTGGTAGATGGAAGTTCGGCCAGATATCATGAACTTATGAAAATCATCAAAGATGCTGAGGAAAAGATGGCACAGAACAAGGTTCTCAAAACTCATATTATCAATTATGCAAAGACCAGAGATACATACATTGCGTATCGTAAATCCGGTTACAGCAAAAAATTCTATGAGGCGCATCGTGATGAAATAATTCTTCACAAGGCAGCAAAGGAAGTATTTTCAAAACTTCCGGATGGAAAAATTCCGAAGGTAAAAGATTTGAATGAAGAATTTGCACGACTGCTTTCCGAGAAAAAAGCAGCTTACAGCGAGTACAAAAAAATAAAAAAAGAGATGCGGGATTATCAGATTGCGAAGCAAAATGTGGAATCCTTCTATGCTGCACAGCAGACATGGAATCAGGAGGAAGACCTGAAAAAGAAGCGACAGCAGCAGAGATAACCTTACGGGTAATCATCAAAATGAAAATTGGTGGTTGCCCGCTTTTTTTGCAATTCCGGTAAAGCAGGAATGTATCAGCACTCACAAAGTGAGGGCGCTGCTTGGCATCGAAGATGACATTCTAAGGGGATTGGGGATGTGCCTCCAACAAGCAAAATGCGCCGCGTGTACACAGGGGCACTGCTTGCTAACTTGCGAAGCAATAACGATTGCGGCCTTAAAGAGCCGCTATTTTAAGAAAAGGAGAACAGGATGGAAGATAGAAATACAGAGACAAAAGATATAGAGCAGGGAATGGTTATGGCAGCAGATGTAACAGATATCAGATTGGCACAGGCAGGATATTACTGGGATGCAGGGTATAATGAATTTGATTTCTCATGCAAGATCAACGGAGAAAAGGATATCATTCACATGGTACAGCAGAGGCATGATGACGGATATGGTCTTGTCATCCGAGCAGAAAAGAATGATATTTGGGATAGAATTACAGGAAGTGAAGCATTCAGGCTAGAAGAAAAATTGTTGGATGAAGTGCAGTACAGAACCTATCACAATAGAATAGAGAAACTGGCTTCATTATCAGACTGTCAGGAGATGCATTTTGAACTGATGGAAAATGATAATTCCAACCTAAATCACGTGATTGGAAAACTTTGGACTGAGCTTAACCAAAAAGAAAATATGCTTTCAGCAAAAGTGATTGAAGATTTCCGGGAACAGACAGAGGAACATTTTCATCCGGTGGACGGAATGAATGCCGGAGAGATTGAAGAAATGGTGTTATATTATGTGCAGGCAAAAATTATAGAAAATAATCTTGATGCACAGGTGGAAAATGTGATTCTGTCTGGTAGCAGATGCAGAGGCATTGAGAAAATCGGTTCAGACCTGGATGTTGTGGTGGATTATAAAGGAACAATTAGGGAAGACGATTTTTTTAATATACTGCACGAGGAGGGATTTGCGATTGCAGGAATTGTAGTAGACATCAATCCTATCACGGAGGACAAGACTGGACCGTTGGCAGAGTATCTGGAATCAGTGGAACAGTATCTGAAGGAGAAGGCAGCAGAGAAAAAACTGGAAAAGCCGTCTGTGAGAGAAAAAATAAAACTGGCGAAACAAATTCCACAGGAAAAGAAAAAAGTGAATATGGAAAAGTCAAAAAATGACGAAAGATAGCAGAAGGATTGTTGATGGCGGTTAGTACATGAGAGTGTATTGACCGTCTCTTTTTTTGTTACGAGGAAATTTTCAACTGCCTGTCTGAACAGGAGAAAAATGAACTGTTGGACAGAAAAAAAGAATTTGCCAAGGCAGCAGAAATAGAATTGAATATTACAGAATAAGCACAAAGGCATAGCCCCATTACGG
>ULNQ01003672.1_pt1 | contig 16754 bp, 10 predicted proteins | sample 1951951 | NCBI WGS metagenome assembly ULNQ01 (sample SAMEA4835580, study PRJEB28245) | human gut metagenome | biome: gut microbiome; material: fecal sample | place: Denmark | collected 2008
CGCTGACAAGAGTTCTAGGCAAATACGCCAAAAAGGTTGTCGCCTTTGAAATTGACAACAATCTTCAACCCGTATTAAAAGAAATGTTGCACGGCTACGACAACGTACAACTTGTAATGGGTGACATCATGCGCTACGACACGGCGCAGGTGGAGGCAATGTGCGGCGGCAGTTACAGCGTCGTTGCCAACATTCCCTACTACATCACTACGCCGATAGTAATGAAATTCGTGGAAGAGGGCAAAAACCTTGTTTCCCTCACCCTCACGATACAAAAAGAAGTTGCCGAGAGGTTGGCTGCGCATTGCGGAACAAAGCAATACGGTGCAATTACCGTGGCGGTAAACGCCGTTGCCGACGTGGAAATAACGCAAATTCTGCCTCGGACGCTGTTCCGACCGCAACCAAACGTGGACAGCGCAGTTGTCAAAATAACCATGCGTCGCAACAAGTTTGATATTGACGACAGGGCAATGTTCCGAAAAACGGTGAAAACGGCCTTTTCCATGCGCAGAAAAACGTTGGTAAACAATCTTTGCAACGGTTTTGCGTTAACCAAGGAAAAGGCTGCGGAAATATTGCAAACGTGCAATTTGCCGATAAATTGCCGTGGAGAACAACTTTCTCCTCAACAGTTTGTTTTGCTGGCAAATTGTCTTAACAGACAACAGGGGTAGCCTATGCTGGATTTGGACATGTCAAAATCTTACGCCCTTGCCGTTTCCGGCGGAGTGGATTCCATGGTGATGCTGCACATGTTTGCCACAATGAATCCACGCCCCAAGTTTTTTGTAGTAACGGTAAATCACAATCTGCGCAAGGAGGCTTCCGCCGATTGCCGTTTTGTGGCAAATTACTGCAAAAAATTCGGCGTCAAGTGCAAAACTTTCAACATAGATGTGCCTTCTTACTGTCAGGCAATGAAAGTTTCGGAAGAAACGGGCGCAAGATTGTTGCGTCTGGGGGTACTTAATTCTTTGGAAGTGGACTTTGTCTGCACGGCGCATCATGCCGACGACAACGCCGAAACGATACTGATGCACCTCATCAGAGGAAGCGGCGCCAACGGAATGGAAGGCATCAAGCGGCAACGTGGCAAGTTTTTGCGTCCTCTTTTGGACTATTCCCGTGCCGACATCGTGGAATACGCCCAAAAGCACAACGTGCCGCACGTGTACGATTCCACAAACGGGCAGGTCAAGTACACACGCAACTTTCTGCGCAACAAAGTCATTCCGCTTTTGTGCCAACTCAACGAAAACGCCCCTTCCAACATCACTCGCTTTGCGGAAAACATCTCTCAGGACAACGCCTATCTGGAAAGTCTTGCAGACGACTCGCAGGTGAAAATCTACGGCGACAGTGCGGAAATTCCTTCCTATCTGTTGCTTCAACCCAAACCCATTGCCTACCGTGTGCTGAGAAAGGTGTTTTTGCGTCTTAACATCTGGTACGACATCGAAAAGTTTCACTTCGACGCAATAATTCAACTTGCCGACAACTTCGGGGGGAAACGGCTTTCCCTGCCCTTCAACCTCACGGCGGTAAACGACTACGACAAGGTAACCATTCTCAAAAACGACGGTCTGCAAAAGAGTTATCAATTTGAAATCCCCTTTCAGACGGGAATTGTGCAAACGCCTGTCGGCACCGTTGCGGTGGTACGTCAGCCGCAAAAGGACGCATTGAAGTTCGACGTCAAAAAAATTCCGCCTACGGCGGTGTTTCGCACACTGAAAAGCGGCGACACCTTCGACAAGTTCGGCGGAGGAGGAAGCAAACCTCTCAACAGGTACCTCATCGACAAAAAAGTTCCCGCAAGATTGCGTCCCGGGTTGTTGCTTGTGGCGGACGGCAGCAACGTGCTTATCGTTTGCGGAGTGGAAATTGCCGACAGCGTCAAAACGGAGGAAGGTTCTTCCGTCTGCTACATCAAAAAAATCATTACCGACTGAAAACGGAGAAGTTTATGAAAGATTACTCAAACATACGGGAAGTTCTCATATCCAAAGAGGAGATATCCAACCGTGTCAGGCAACTTGCCGCACAGATTTCCGCCGATTACCGAGATAAAAACCCTGTTCTGGTGGGCGTTCTGAAAGGCGGATGGGTGTATCTTGCCGATTTGGTGCGGGAAATGGACATCGATTGCGAAGTGGACTTCATTTCTGCCTCCAGTTACGGCAAAGGCACTACGACAAGCGGCAGCGTCAAACTGCTCAAAGACCTCACCGAGGACGTCTGCGGCAGACATGTGCTTATTGTGGAAGACATCATCGACAGCGGAATCACCCTTTCGCATCTGAAAAAACTGATAGAGGAAAAAAACGCCGAAAGCGTGGAAATAACTGCGCTGTTGTCCAAGCCTTCACGCCGTAAAGTACATGTGGACGTCAAGTACGTCGGGTTTGAAATTCCCGACAAATTTGTGGTGGGGTACGGAATGGATTTTGCCGAGAAACTGCGTGGTTTGCCGGAAATTTGCGTGCTGAAAGCAGAAATGTACAAAAAACAGTAGTGCCGACTTTTGTCGGCTTTTTTCGTATTTTGTAAAAACACGAAAGAAAGCGTAAAAAATTTTTGTTGCAACGTGGTAAGAAAAATGTTACAAAATGCACATTTTTGCTCCGTTTTTCCTCAACAGTGAAAATTTTAGCGTCAAATATTTTGGGAAAGTTATTGATTTTTGTCGGTACAGGTGGTATAATCTAATTGCATTTGAAAAGTAAGCGTCGCCTGCGGTAATTTTTACCGAGAATAATCTTTATCTCAGGCTTGCATAAATTGTAACAGTATATAAAATTTGCTGTGTGGGTCGTAAATAAGTCGTAAAATTTATTTGACGGCATTTTTTGTTTGTAACACGGCATTTTTTTGGATTTCACCCCTAATTCTTTCCTTTCGGGAAGAAATTTACAAGGAGAATGTTATTATGCAAAATTTACTTTTGTTCAGCAACCAGGTTGACGGAGCGTTTTTCGGCATTTGTATCGCTGTGGTTGCTATCATTGTCGCTATTTATTTTTTAATCCCCGTTATTTATCGAAAACAGTATCAGGAACAGCGTGAAAATCTCAAAAAGAGAGAAGAAGCGTTCAAACTTAACAAGCAAAACAAAGAAAACAGCGAAGAAGTTGCTGTGGAACAAGTCGCCGAAGACTCAAAGTCGGACGGCGCAAAAAGTGTTGACAATAAATAGTCTATGAAGAAAGCAAAACTTTTTGCCAAGATTGTTTATTACCTGTTCACAATTTCCATGGGCATACTGCTTGCGCTGTTTTTGCCTTTTTACTACTTTTACAGCGGCGAATCGCTCAACAGCATGCAACAGTCGCTGGAAAGCGGAAACTACTGGGAAGCAATGGTGCTTGTGGGAGGCTACTTCAACAAACAACCCGTTTTTCAGCAAGACTTGCCCGACGGCGGAGGAATAGTGCTTTTCGAAGCGGCAACGCTGACGGAAGGGCAAAACGCCGAAGGCGAAGAGGTGGCGGACGGACAAATGCACAAGTCTTATGCGGGATTTGTGTACGGAGTGAAGGACATCTACGAAGTTGACGGAAACGACAGCCTTGCCAAAGTCGTTGTAACGGACGTCAACGGCAACACTCACAACGTGGCGGTACTCAATCAGGACACCGACGGCGACGGAAAAGCCGACCGAATAAACACGCTGACATCCAACGGTTTTTTTTACATCGATTTGGACATAGACACGGTGCAATCCGTTGCAAAAATCACCGTTGTGGACAAAAACGGAAATACGTTTGCGGAAATCCCGTCCACGGGAGAGTTGAATCTGACTTTCCAACAAGCCTTTTTTGCCGACGTGAATGACTTTTTGGTGGAATACAACAGAGATTATCAGTCGGACAAGTGCGAGCAACTGGACAGGGAATTCCGAGCAAAAAGCGAAAATTACGTCAAGAGTTCCTACTCTGTCGCTCCCAAAGGCTCGGCTGACAAAAAAGCCGCCGTCGTAGTGGTGCTGTACTTTGTCGGAATTTACGTCATCGGCGACTTTCTGGTGGGAAACCGTTACATTCTGAAATTTTTCCGTTGGTTGCTTGTAAAGGTATTCAAGGTAAAATTCAAAGAAAAGCCTGTCAAAAACAAGGAAGCGTTCGGCCACGACTACTATTGTCAGGTTACGTTTGTTTTGGATCCGTCGGCAGTGGAAGGGTTTTCCGACAGCGTACAAATACGCTATTCCAACAACGACGGTGAAATTTCCTTCCTTTTGTTGAAAGAGGAAAATTACACGACTACCGTCAGAGTAAAGGCGGGAACCTACGTTAATTTGTGGATAGACCTTGACAGGCAGTACGCCACTCAAAATCTTCCCGAAACGTTGGTTGTGGAAGGTTTTCGAAAGGCATTGAAAATAAAAATTATAAAGCGAGAGGACTGACGCTTATGAAAATCACAATTGAACATCTCACAAAAGCATTTCCGAGCAGAGTCAAAAACGGGCCTGCGGTAATAGCCGTAAACGACATGAGCATTGAAATTCCCTCCGGCAAACTGGTGGGACTTTTGGGACCTTCCGGTTGCGGAAAATCCACAACGCTTTTCATGCTTTCCGGCTTGGAAACACCCACAGCGGGCAGAATTTTGTTTGACGAACAGGACGTAACGACGCTTGCTCCCGAAAGAAGAGGTATCGGACTGGTGTTCCAGAACTATGCTTTGTACCCGCACATGACGGTGGAGCAAAACATTATGTTCCCCCTTGTGAATATGCGTATTCCCAAAGAAGAGGCAAAAGCCAAGGCTTTGGACGCCGCCCGTCTCGTGCAGATTGAAGATTTGATGGCACGTAAGCCAAGCGAACTTTCCGGCGGTCAGCAACAGCGTGTTGCCATTGCCCGTGCGTTGGTGAAAATGCCCAACGTTTTGCTTTTGGACGAACCGTTGAGCAACCTTGACGCCCGCCTGCGTTTGCAGACACGTGAGGAAATAAAGCGTATTCAGCGTGAAACAGGCATCACAACGGTGTTCGTAACGCACGACCAGGAAGAGGCAATGTCCATTTGCGACATAATGGTGGTAATGAAACTCGGCGTGGTGCAACAAATCGGCGAACCGCAGCGCATTTACGACGACCCCAACAATCTGTTTGTAGCCAACTTCCTTGGAACGCCGCCCATCAACATTTTCAAAGGCAAGATTGAAAACGGAAAGGTTTACATCGGCGACGAAGCGGTAATCAAAACAAAACTCGCCGACCAGAACGTGTATGTAGGAATCCGTCCCGAAGGTTTCATCTACGACGAAAAGGGAGTGCTGACTTTGAATGTCGACCACGTAGAAGTTATGGGAAGAGACAAAACGGTAGTTTCTCAGCATCCATCTTCCACAAAGCCTACGGTAAGAAGCATTCTCGATTCCGACGTGAAGTTGCCGGAAAACGCAAAGGTGTACAAATTCAACATTAAACCCAACAAACTGTTCTTGTTCAATGCTGAAAGCGAAGAGAGGATTTTGTAATGGCAAACAAAAAGCAACAACTGCCGAAAGACGATGCCGTAAATGTTGCCGATAGCGTTGCGGAAACGCCCGAACAGCAAAAAACGACATTGACGCAAAAGACAAAGCAGGCTTTTGCGTCTTTCGGAGGAAAAGTCAAGGGACTTTTCGTTAAAGATAAAAAACAGGAAATGCCCGAACACAAGTCGGAAGAACAGGTTGTTTCCTATTCCGCCGATTTGCTTAAAGGGCCGGAACTTCCGCGCAAAGAAAAGTTTTTGCGTTTCTTGGGGGCGCAGTCCGGCTGGCTGTTTGTGTTGCCTGCCGTGGTGCTGATGCTGATATTCACATTCTATCCCATTGTAAACGCATTCATCGGAGCGTTCCAGCAAAACTACAATGCCTTGTCCGGCACCTACGACGGCTGGGGGTTTGAGTCCTTCGTGCGTGTGCTTAAAGGCGATACGGGCACAGGCGGTGCAACATTCGTGCAATGTCTTGTAAACACATTGGTTTTCACGCTTATTTCGGTACCTCTGTCCACTTTGCTGGCATTGCTTATTTCCGTTGCGCTCAACTCCATCAAGCCTTTGCAAAAGGCGTATCAGACGGTACTGTTTTTGCCCTACCTCACCAACTCGTTGGCAATGGGCGCCGTGTTTGCGACGTTCTTCACCATCATCGGTACAAAAAACGACACGGCTACGGTGGGTATCGTAAACAACTTTTTGGAGATTTTCGGAGTTGAACCCATCGATTGGATGGGCATAGGCTCTCCCACATGGGATCTCGGCGCAATTTCCATTCCTTGGGCTAAGTACATTGTGGTTATCGTGTACGAAGTCTGGTCGGGACTTCCCTTCAAAATTTTGATTTTGTTCAGTGCGCTTCAAAGCGTAAACAAGCAGTACTACGACGCTGCCAAAATTGACGGCGCTTCCAAATCCACTATTTTGTGGAAAATAACCGCTCCCCTCATTTCCCCGATGATTTCTTACCTTCTGGTAACGGGTATTATGGGCGGTATGAAACAATATTCGGCAATAGTCGGTCTGTTCGGCGAACAAATGGGTATCGACTACGACATGGGTACAATGGTGGGTTACATCTACCGTTATATCTCCGACGGCTACACAGGCTACGCATTTGCAGGCTCGTTGCTGTTGTTTGCGATAATCATGGTTATTACCGCAATCAACACGCAGGTCAGCAAAAAGAGAGTGACTTATTGAGGAGGACGAAAGAATGTCTAAAAAGAAAAAAGACGCAATGACAGAAGACGTAGTCGTTCCTCAGGTACCGGAAGAAATTTCCGAGGAATCGCCGGCATTGCTCGAAGAGGAAGTAGTAACTGCCGACAAGAGTAAATTGCAACAAACCGTTTCTCACATAAGCGCCGATTCCGCACTGTTGGACAGGCAGGAGGTCAGTTTCGATGTGGAAAGCGAAAGAAAAAAGCAACGTGTTTCCAACATTATAAGGAACATATTTGTTTACACGTTTCTTACAATTTGTGCCGTGTTTGCCTTCATGCCATTCTATTGGATGATAATTTCCTCGTTGAAGACGGAAATGGAGTACAGAGAGGCTGTGCCGACATTTTTCCCGAGAGTCTTCATGTGGGGCAACTACAAATCGGTGCTTATGCAGACGGACTCTGCCGGTTCTTTCAGCAGAATTTTGCTCAACACTTTGATTGTAGGTTTGTTGTCCACGGGAATAGGCGTGGTGGTGACAATCGTTACCGCCTATGCGCTGGCACGAATGAACTTCAAGGGTAAAAACATTTTGTTCGGGCTTATGTTGGCAACAATGATGATTCCCGGCGAAATGTACACCCTCACCAACTATCTCACCATTTCCAAATGGGACTGGAACGATTCTTACACGGTACTTATTGTTCCTTTCCTTGTCAGTGTGTATTACACTTACTTGTTGCGTAACAACTTTATGCAGATTCCCAACTCGCTGTATCAGGCGGCGAAGGTGGACGGCTTGTCGGATATGGGCTACCTAGTCAAGGTAATGGTTCCGCTGACGGCTCCCACTTTGGTTTCCATAACGCTGTTGAAATTCATCGGCACATGGAACTCTTACATCTGGCCTCGTCTGGTAAACACTGCGGATTGGCAGATGATTACCAACTGGGTAACAAACGGTTTCACCGACCGTGGCGGCATGTTGTACGAAGGTTTGTACAGTTCGTCCGAACCGCTCACAACGTTGAAAATGGCTGCCGTCTGCATGGTATCGTTGCCGTTGTTCGTGTTGTTCATTTTCTGCCGCAAGTACATCATGCACGGCGTATCCAAGAGCGGTACGAAGGGCTGATTCGTCGGCAAAACAAAAGCAACTATTTTTTGTGTACAACTTGCACAAACTAGTGCAGGTGTATAAATAAAAACAAGGAGAAAGGTATGAAAAAACTTCTAACAGCATTTTTGGTATTGACTTTGGTGTTGTCGTGCTCCGTTGCGATTTTCGCTGGATGCACGCCCCCTACGGACTACGAACGCACCATCGTTTTCTATTCCTCACAGGGAGACTCTTTGCAACAAAAGACGAAAATAGCCATCGAGGCGTTTGAGGCAAAGTACCCCGGATGGAAGGTAATTCACACCGCAGTAGGCGGATACGACCAAGTAAAGGAAAAGGTCGTTTCCGACTTGCAGGCAGGAAAACAGCCTGACCTTGCTTACTGCTACGCCGACCACGTTGCCCAGTACATTCAGACGGGCAAGGTAGTGGACCTCAACAAGTATCTCACTTCCGAGGAAACCGTTGTAGGCGCAGACAACAAGGAATACAGGATTGGTTTCACCGAGGCGGAACTTGCCGATTTCGTTCAAGGCTACTACGAAGAAGGTTACGCTTCCAACTACACAGGATACGAACAATACGGATTCACGGCGGATTCAATGCTTACATTGCCGTTTGTAAAATCTACGGAATTGCTGTATTACAACAAGACGGCATTGGACGCTTGCGGTCTTACCCCCGCTACGACTTGGGACGAACTGTGGGAACAGTGCGAAACCTTGGTAGACGCTTATCCCACATGCACTCCGCTGGGATATGACAGCGAAGCCAACTGGTTCATCTCCATGTGTCAACAAAACGGTTGGGGCTACACCAGCGCAGACGCAAACAATCACTATCTGTTCAACAACAACGACGCAAAAGAATGGCTTGCCAAACTTGCCGAATATTACGACAAGGGTTACATCACCACTCAGGAAGAATCCGGTGCTTACACATCTGCACTTTTCATCAAGGGTGTTGACGACGGCGGACTTGTTTACTGTGTAGGTTCGTCCGGCGGTGCTTCTCACCAAAACTCCAATCTGTTTGAATGGGGCATCACATCCGTTCCCGGTTCCGTTCGTGATGACGGTACTGTCGACTACTCCGTAATTTCCCAAGGTCCCTCTCTCGTTATGCTGACGGGCGGTAACGGCGTTACCAATGCTACCGAAAAAGAAAAGATGACCTTCCTCTTCATCAAGGAATTGATGGATCCCGCTTTCCAAGCAACATTCTCCATGGAATCCGGATACAACCCCAGCCGTAACTCCGTTTACGAACTCGATGCCTACATTGAACACATGAACGGCACCGACATCACGGCTGTTGCTGCAAAAGTTGCCGCGACTCTCAATGAGAGATACTTCACATCTCCCGCATTTGTGGGATCTTCCACTGCCCGTACACAGGTAGGCAATGCATTGCTCAATGCTCTTACAGGAAAGAAAACGCCTGAAAAAGCACTTGCGGACGCTTACAGCAACTGCGGCGGAAATAAACAGTGAAAGTTTAAGGAAACAACAATGAAAAGAATTTTAAGCGTGGCAATCGCATTGTTGCTGTTGGTAGGCTGTTTGTCCCTTGTGGCGTGCAACAAAGTAGCCGACAACACCGAATACTACGATGCAATTACCAAAACTCTCAAACTGGAAAAATCTTTTGAAGGGAAGTCATATCTTACCGACGGAATAGGGCGTGCCACTTTGGCAGCCCTCACCGACGGTGACACCACCCGCTTCACTTTGGAACAAGGCGACAGCGTTGTGGTGCGTTACTATCAGGTAGACACCCCGGAAAGCACAGGCGGAGTTGAAAAGTGGGGCAAGGCGGCTTCGTTGTTTGTAAAGGACAAACTTTCCGCCGCTACGGAAATTGTTCTTGAAGCCACTGCCGTTCCCGCCGAAAAGGAAAGTTACGGACGTTACCTCGGTTACGTGTGGTACAAGACGGCGGCAGACGAGGATTTCAAAAATCTCAACCTGGAACTTGTCGAAAACGGTTTCAGCGAAAACAAAGGTATCAACACCTCTGCCTATCCGTATTACGACGTTTTCCAAAAGGCAAACGATTTTGCACAAAAAATCAAATTGAGACTGTATTCCGAATTGGACGACCCCCTGTTCTCCACCGATCCCGTCGAAATGACAATCAAAGAATTCAACGAAAGCCCCGATGCGTTTTACAACGAGGAACTTGACGTTGGCTCCAAGGTGTTGTTCTACGGCTATCTTTCCGATTTGGAAATTTCTCACAACCAGACGTACACATTCACGGCAACGCAGTACGATGAAACAACGGGCGAAACGTACAACATCAAGGTGTATGCGGCGTATTCGTCCAATCCTGCTTCCAAAATGAAGTTGGGACACTACTACAGGTTTGTGGGTACCGTGCAGAAATATCAGGGACAGTTCCAGATTTCCGGCATCGTGTACGATTCGCTTTTCCAACTTGAAGAGTATTCCTATGTAACACAAAAAGACTACTATCTCACTTTCAGTTCTTCCGAGACTTTCATCAATCAGTACAGCGCAACGTTGTACACCGACATCACCGTTACATCGGCAAACGTTGAAAACGGTACTCTCACAATTGTGGGAACGGCGCAACAACGCACTCAGGACGGAGTGAAAGAAGAAGTGAAAACCTTCACTTTGACGGTGAAAGTTGACAGCAACTATTCCAACGAAATAACAGTAGGCTCTAAAATAAGCGTTTCCGGTTTGCAACTTGTGGCAAATTCCGGAAACATCACAGTTCTTCATTATTCAGACATTGATCTGAAGTAATAAAAAAAATAAGGAGAAAACTATGAAGAGAAAAATAATACTCATCCTGTTGGCATTGGTTTTCGTATTCAGTTGCGTTGCGCTTGTCGCATGCAACAAGGGCGAAAAAGAAGCGCTTGACACCTATCTTTTGGAACAAGACAACCAACTGGTCGACGCCGACTTCACATTGCCTGTCAAAATTCGTGAATACGATGTAACGTGGACATCCAGCGACAGCGCAATCACTTTGGAAAAACGTGACAGCGACTACTTGGCAAAAGTAACGTTGGGCGACGCTGTCAAAGAAGTTACTTTGACGGTATCCATCGGCAAACTCAGTAAATCTTTTACTGTGAGAGTTGCCGAGTTTGACGTTTACTTCATTGCCGACCACTACAACTTTGTAAAGGATAAGACGACGGTAACGGAAGACTTCGCTCTTGACAGATCCTTCACCTACCAAGGCAAGACTGCAACTATCGATTGGAGCGTTTCCGACGCATACGCCGATTACATCGCAATCAGCGAAGACGGCAACACTTGCTTGGTGTATCCCACAAGCCTTTTGCCCTCTGTAAGGATTAAGGCTACATTCACCTACAACAACGAATCTACAACCTATCAATACACAATGGCGGTAGGTCTCAACAGATCTCACCTTGAAGAAATCAACTACTGGTACTACAACACAGGCGTTTCCATCGACATCAAAGGTTACGTTGTGGAAATTGCAACCCCGTACGATGAAGGTTACGGCAACGTATCTCTGTACGTAGTGGACGAGGAATTCCTTGGCGGTTACTACGTGTACCGTGTAAAGACGGACAGCGCCAATGCCGCTTTGATTGAAGTGGGCGCTCACGTAACAATCACCGGAACAACCAACACCAACTACAACGGACTCATCGAAACCAACGCAGGCGGCAACCTCGTTGTTGACACCGACGTTCCCAAAATCGACGTGAGAGAGCATGTTTATGCGCTTGACCAAGACATACTCGGCAACGTTCCCGCTGCAATCTATCATCAATCCAGACTTGTTTCTCTTACCAATTGGACGGTCAAGAGTGTGAAAACCGCTCCCGAAGCAGGTTCGACGGCAACATTGTTCACCCTCACCAAAGGCGGCGTAGATGTTTCCGTGGCTGTTTCCAAGTACATGGAAGGCGCCTACAAACCCACAGCCGACGATGCTACATGGTCCGCTCTTGCGGCACTCACCGGCACCGTTAAGGAAGGCGACGTTGTAAGCGTAACGGGCGTGTTGGGCAACAAAAACGGCGCACAAATCATGCCGCTCAAAGCAAGCGACGTGGTTGTCGGCGGAACGGCTGACCCCGACGGAACGGTTTACCCGGGACAAACGGCAGCAAAAGCCATTGCAGCAGTTAATGCGGCTTTGAAGCAAAACGGTGTAGACAAGCGTATCACCAAGACTACGGAATTCACTCTTCCCACGGAATCCAACGGTGTGGCAATCGCTTACGAAATTTGCGGTTCTCCCAGAGCGTTGACTCTTGACGGAAGCAAATTCACTGTAACTCCCGACAAGCACGAAATTGCAACGGTAAAAGTAACCTACACCTTGAAAGACGGCGAAACCGTTGTGTACAGCACAGTTCAGTTCTTCGATGTAGAATCTTTGGTTCCCACGGCTTCCACAATCATGGACGAACTTGTTGCTCCTCCTGCAAAGGCGGAAAAGGATTTCGAACTTGACGCTAACGCAACTTGGGAAGTAGTGGAAGGCACAGGTATCACCATCGAAAACGGCGTTGCCAAGTTGACCCGCACTGCGGAAGATCAAAAAGTAACGTTGAAGGCTACCGTATCCTACAACAACGAAACCAAGACAAAGAACTTTGTTGTTACCGTTGCTGCCGATCCGTACCTTGCTTATTACAGAATTACACTTGACGTAGACACAATGCAGTTGGTGGCTCAAAGCTATCAGGACGGAACAGTAACCATCGACCGTGTGGCATTTGAATACACGGAACTTGGAAATTTCGGCGACGGCATCCAGATGCGTTCCAAGCCCACAACGGCAACAACCCCCGACGAACTGACCGACAACTCCACAATCAAAAACACCAATGCGTTCCACGCAGGAATCAAGATGATTGTTGTTACTTGGTCGGATACCAAGTCGGTAAGCAACAACACCAATGCGTTGTCCTTCAAGTTCGGCACCAGCGCCGATGACCTCGGACACGAAGTGATGTTGAGCACCGTTCAGGGACAGACTGTGTACGAAATTGTTCCCGATGCGGAAACTTACACCTACTTCTCTTTGGAAAAGACTTTGTATCAGTACTCCATGTACTTCAAGTCCATCCAAATCTGCTTCACGGAACCCAACGACATCACCTACACCGACGAGGAAAAGGTTGACGCCGAACTTGCAACCTTGAAAGTAGACAAACTCACCTACACGGAAAACGGCACAGCCACTCTTCCCGTGGCAGGCACGACGCACACCGACGTTATCATTTCTTGGGCGTCCAACAATGCGGCAGTTGTTGTAGACGGCGCTAACCTTGCTGTTACAATGCCTGATTCCAATGCAAAAGTTATTTTGACGGCAACTGTTAAGGCAGGAACTGTTGAAAAGACAAAGACATTCACCCTCAACCTTGTAGTTGACGTGATGGATGCGGCATACGCTTTGGAAAGCGGCGAATCCTTGAACGGATTTACCCTGACGGGCGTTATCGGAAAAATCGACGACGCTTACAGCGAACAGTTCGGCAACATCACCGTTACTATCGTTATCGACAACAGAGTTAACCAACCCATTCAATGCTTCCGCCTTAAGGGCGAAGGTTGCGACACACTTGCAGTCGGTGACAAGATTACGGTTACAGGTAACATCGTAAACTACAACGGCACAATCGAATTCAACAGCGGTTGCACGTTGGATGCCAAGACCACAGCCACAGCGGAAGAAATTGCCATTGCAAAGTTTGCCTTTGTGGAACTTGCCAAAGAAGTGACGGAAAACTTCACCTTGCCCGAGGGTATCACCTGGACGGTTAAGGAAGGCACGGCAATCACAATCGACGGCGTCAACGCAACTGTTGTTCGTGGCGACGCTGACGCAACGGTAGTTATCACCGGAACGTTGAGCGGTCACACAAGAGACTTCACGGTTGTTGTTAAGGCTGATGAAAGCACCGATCCCGATGGAGATACAACTGTAGGTCTTGAAGTTGTAACAACTCCTGCAGTAGGCACCTACAAACTTTTCTTGGAACAAGTAAATCTTGACAAGACACTGTATTTTGTCGGTGCGATGGACGGCTATTACTACCAAACAAGTGAAAACGTTACCGATGCAGTTGATATCACTGTTGCTGCAGGTTCGGCAGCAAACACCTATACGTTGTCTTTCGTTGATACAAGTGGTGTAACACAGTACCTTTACATTGAACAAAGCGGTAACTTCACAAACGTGAAATTCGGTTCTACTCCGTTTGACTGGACGTGGGAATCCGAAAGAAACATTTTGACGGCTACTCTCGGTACTGAAACTTACTATCTCGGAACATTCGCAAAAAATGACACGATTAGTGCAAGCAAAATTTCTTATATTTCAGATTCCAGCGTTATCGGTGTAAGTCAGTTCGTTGCAAGATTCGCAAAGGTAACTGTTGCTACTACCGATGCCGAAAAAGTTGCAGCCGACAAAGGTGCTCTCACTCTTGAAGAAAGTTACACCGAAAACTTCACATTGCCCACAACCGGATCCAACGGATCCACAATTGCTTGGGCGGTGACGGAAGGCACGGCAATCATACTTGACGGTGCATCCGCTACGGTTGTTCGTGGCGACGTTGACGCAACGGTAGTTTTGACTGCTACCATCACTTGCGGAACGGAATCCGACACAAAAACGTTCACCGTAACCGTTCCTCAAGCAAGTTCAGTAGAACCTCCTCTACCTGACGGTCCTGCACACGCAGGAACGGAAGCCGATCCTTACACCGTTGCAGACGCATTGCTTGTTGCAGGCAAACTTGCCAACAAAGAATATTCCCCAAAAGTTTACATACTTGGTACTGTTGTAAGCATCGGAAGAGTCGGTTCCTACTACAGCAATCTTTACATCGTAGACACTTTGGGCGATGCAGACCAACTGTTGGTTTACTCGGCAAATCTTGGCAGCGGCATTGAAGTGGTTTATCCCAACGACACCGTGCTTTTCTACGGCTATCTCACCAACTTCAACGGAACTTTGGAAGTTTCCAGCAAGGACGGTGACTATGCTTACATGGAAGAAGTAACTCGTCGTGGAACATCTACAATTACTGTTGACGAAGCGTCCAGCGCAAATGCACAGGTGGTTGAACTCAGTGCAGAATCCGGTACAAACGGAACGACTTTTACATTCAAGGTGACGGTTGATGAAGGATACCAAATTGTATCTGTAAAAGTAAACGGTGAAACATTGACGGCTAATGCCGAAAGTGTGTATACGGCGACTATTTCCGGAAACACAACAATTGTTGTTTCTACAAGTCTAATCGGAGTAACGACCAATACCGTCGACGCGGTAATAGCAGATATGGTCGCAGATAAGGGTTGGACAAATGGCAACAAGGTAGAAAATCCGTTCACACTCGATGAAGTCATTAGCGTATCGTATACGGGTGGGCAAAATACCGGTAAGTACTATGATACTGATTCCAACATTCGCATTTATCAGGGAGAAGATCCCACCGTTACAATTTCTGCAGCAGACGGTTACGTAATCACGAGCGTTACGATTTCGTACATTTCTAATAAAACGGGTACGCTTGTTTACGAAAGTGCGAACATTGCCTCCGACCAAACTATAACGTTAAATGCTGCAAGTATCACATTCAATGTTGGTAATACTAAGAGCAGTGTCACAAATGGTCAAGTTCGTATTACCGCAATTAGCGTTACATATCAAGAAGCCTAATATCGATCACAACAAAAAAAACCAAGCCTTCGGGCTTGGTTTTTTTGTTGTTTTTGCATCATTGCGTCGGTTTGCGCTATTAAGCGACTTTACGTGCCTGATAGTAGTGCGATATAACTTTGTATCGTTGCGTCAGTTCGCACTAATAAGCAACCGAACACATCACTGAGTTTGTCGCACAGGTTTGCGTAGTTGTATCAGTTTGCGTTTAAGCAACGTCAGATACAGAACGTCATTTTGCCGCACGCTGTTTTGTCTGACGTTTGTGTAAATGTGCAATTTTGCGTTTTGAAAGTTCGTCGGCAACTGCCTGTGAGAAAGTTTTCCTTGTTGGTTTTGTTAAATAAAGTTGGTACACAAAGCAAAGTCATCGGAAAATTTGCGTTTATCGGCAATGTGTTGAGGAAAATTGTCAAATGTTTTTCAACAGCGTTTTCCTTTGCGTGTTTTGCAAAATTTTACAACAAAAAAAGGGCGTTTTGCCCTTTTTATCGTTGCGTTTTTTGTGTTTTTGATTATTGCGTTTTTAAGTTTTGAAATGTAGTGTATTTTGTTAAAATCAGCGTATTGTTTTGACAACTTTTTTCCACACGTCGACGTTGCTTCTGTCCGTACTCATCGGGGTTACGGAAATGTAGCCGTCAATGGTGGCGTCGGTGTCCAGCGTGTGGTCGTGCCTGTTTTCATGCACGCAGTAGCCGTTTTGTTGCCACAGTCCGTCGCCCAGGTGCTGAAATTCGTCGGAAAAGTACGCTCCGCCTTGTCTGGTCAACAGCACTTCGCCGTTGGGGCAGGCAGGCACGTTGACGTTGTAAATTCTGTTGTGGCTAAACAGGTCGTTGCGCACAAAAAAGTCGTAGATTTTGTCCAGGCTGTCCTTTGCAGGTTGAAAAGAAGTGTACTCTACGGAAAAGGCAACGGCGTTTGTACGGCGCAGGGAAGCCTCAAAAAGTGCACCCACCGTGCCGCTGTACAAAATGTCTTCCCCAAGGTTGTAGCCTTTGTTTATGCCGGAAAAAATGAGGTCGAATTGTATGCCCAAACCCAGCGTGGCAAACCGCACGCAGTCCACGGGGGTGGAACCCACTGCGTAAGCCTCTTTTTCCCCCAAACCCAGCGTTACCTTGCTTATTTCAAAGGGGCTGTGTATTGTTATGGCATGGCTTTTTCCGCTTTGCTGTTGGCTGGGTGCGACAACGTACACTTCGCCGAGTTTGGTTGCCCACTTTGTCAAAATTGCCAAGCCTTCGGAAAAAATGCCG
>ULNQ01008342.1_pt1 | contig 16260 bp, 9 predicted proteins | sample 1951951 | NCBI WGS metagenome assembly ULNQ01 (sample SAMEA4835580, study PRJEB28245) | human gut metagenome | biome: gut microbiome; material: fecal sample | place: Denmark | collected 2008
TCAGTTATTATTACTTTTTCCACTATCTGATAAAATGTATTGAGGAAAGAAAAAGCCAATCATCCAACGGAATATTCTACAAGTGAAGTAATGTTCGTTGTACGGTTCTTGGAAGAATCGTTGGTCGAGTTGGTCTTCTGTTGGAATTGACGACAACTTTCCGTTCTCAATCTCGACATGCCAGTCCTCAAAATCCCAAACATCGTTAGCACCTTCGAATGGCACAACAGCAAAGTGCACGTTATGAGGATAATTATTTTTCTCCGGATTTTTGTTGAGATAACCTTTCTTTATGACTCCGCAAAAATAAATAGCTTCATACGAACCCACTGGAACTTCATCCATGACCATTGTAGTTTGCTCATGAAGAAATTTGTTCTTCGTACCATTAAATTTTGAACTGTATGGACCTTTTAGACATGCGTGCAGTGTTTTTCAATATTGCCGGCGTTGACATACTTAGCCCACAGCCACTTGAACTTAGACTCATCAAAGTTGTGTTTAATAGTAATCATATTGTTATTTATATTGAGTTAGTGATAGACCGCGCCAGCAGACGCGAAACTCGTTTGAGCGAACCCTTTCGGTCGAGACATCAGGCTCGATTAACGATAGCCCGACGGCGGTGCCGGAATGCCCTATATATCATCAGACTGTACTAACAAACCTTTGTCATTCAGCATTTGGATATATAGTTTAATAGCCATAAGTGTAGAGTTTGAAGTAATATTATCTGCGACATCTTTCATAATATCGTCCATTAGCTTCATAAGAACTGAAAGATCAACTAAATCATACAATATACCAGAAGCAACGTATTTTTCAATTTTTGAACGGATATATTTACTCCTTGTTGCAGAGGTATAAACATTTATAGAAGAAGTCGTATAACCACCTCTCCCATTTAACTTATCCACATTCTCAAGATACTCTTTAAACTCCCAAGGAGATAGTTTAGATACAGTTTTAGATGCGTCAATATCCTTATTGTATTCAACGGAAGCTCGCTTTGAAGGACTTGGGGCATTTGCAATTATTTCTCTTACTTCTTGTTCTCTGCGTTTGGAGAAAACCCAACCCGCACCACCTCTCAAATACGGATTAAAGTAACCTCCGTGTTCTTTGAATTGGTCTGAGAGAGCTTTGGTATCACCATAAACAGCAATGGACCGTTCAGAATATACTTCGATACGAATATTGTTGTTTTCTCTTTTCGAGAGTCTTGGTTCTCGAGCAATCTGTTTTGTTGGCTGAACTTTAGTTCCAGAAAAATGACCTTCAACCTTATCTCGAATTAACGACATTGAATTAGATTTGCAAAAGGAATAATCTATTATCCCTTTGCCGTCATATTGAAAACTAAAATCTACGGTACACCGTATAGCAGATAAAAGATTAGCGAGTTCTCCCATAGCTTTAGGGAATATTTCCTCTTTAAGTATCTGCAATTCGATGTCGTTAATCTCTGCTCTAATTTCAGCGACAACATCTTCGCCTGACAATTTCAACTTATCGAGTTCAGAGTAAAGTTCTTGAAGTCGTTTAATCTTATCCATACTGTGTTCTGCATACTATTTCAATGAAAAGTCAGGCATAGGCTTAGAGAACGAGCCTTCCAAATCAATCTTCGAGCATTGTTGTCTAATAATGTCTCGACGATGTATCGCCGGCTTCAAGCAATAAGCATAGAAGTCGTCCATGTTCATATCCTCTTTTTTTAGGACATGAGGGAACAAAAGTTTCATATAAGCGGTAGCGGTACGTATAACTGCTTTTTTGTGACGCATATCCGCACCTTGAGGAATTTCGATAGATTGGTTTACAATAGCAGAGTATTCAGGTGCAGTGCGTAGCTGATGCAGCACCTCTGAGAAAAACTCTACATTGAGAGTCCAATCTCTCAAAGCCATATCATTTGTTACACGAGGCAATAACCAGCCTTCAATAAATCCGTGAAAACGGTCTAATAGGGCAGACTCTTTAAAAGCCTCCGGCAATTCAGCAACATAGTTATCAGAAATTGGGAAGCCATCTTCTGTTAATGGAATGTTGCCAAGAAGAATAAGACCACACTCCGACATAAACTCGTAGTTGTCGACATTGGTTTTCCCATATTCAAGATAATTCTTTAATATGGAACGCATCTCCATTGTGTCAGTAAATGAAATAGATTGTATTTCATCGAGAGCAACAAGGTCGTGGTGGAGCATGATTCCCGGAGCTTTCCTGGCTTTATCGTAGAAAAGTTTAGCTCGTGATACCTTACCACCTCCTATTAGCCAAACAAATTTAGACAAGTTGCCGAATACGTATGATTTACCAGTACCTTTTGGTGCTAATTCAATCAGATTCAGTCTTGGCTCAATAAATGGTAAAAGGCGTGAAAGGAACTCTAACTTCTGCGTTTTGTTAGCAAAAGCAGAAGGCGTATATTCCATAGCTGAGAGTAGCACATCTATCCACTCGTCTATCGTGAATCTTTCACGACAACGACGGAATGAATTAAGGTCAAGACGTTCAAGTGGACGGAAAGGCTTGAACCTATCCATTTCAACATATCCTCTGTCGCCCTTTTCAATCGGCGGCACATAGACCAAGCGAATGATGCCCCACTTCTCACCATCAATCATATCATCAGGATAACTCTCCACTATGTTTTGAGGAATCTGAGTGTCAGATGCTTTCAATCCCATTTCCGGGATTTGGAAATGAGTAAGATTGTGAGCCAAGTCGGTTATTATTTCAAAGCGAGTGAGCAAGGTTATTACTTCGCCTTGTTTCAATCTGCTTGGAATAGCATTTGGCGATAGAGGGATATGCTCATTAAGAAATTGGACAAGTGCTTCACGCCTCAAACTTCCATCAGGATTGAGGTGTGTTGCTATTAAATAGTCCTTGACAAAGGACGGTAAGTTTCTGCCAATAAAGACCTCGTTATTATCAGGATTTTTATAAACGGCAGAAGCCCCAAAAACGTAGCGTATTTTATTTCCTATTTCGCTCATTAGAAATCAAAATCTGTAAGAGAATTACCGAATCCCATGCCATAAAACTCTATTTCAAAGTGTTTCGCTTCGCCCTTATATGGTATAACAGAAACAGAGTGTTTACCCTCTGACAATCCGGAAGCAACATATGACCATTTGAGATTATTGTATTCTAATTTGTGTTTTGCACCATCGACAATAATCTCTGCACTTTTCGGCTCCGGCTTAATTGTGAATGACAATTTGCCGTCGGACACAGCTATAGAGTTTGAAAGTGGCGTTACACTATAAGGTATAGGCTTTGCTTCATCATTGTTAGTTATAACAATGAATGGCACAAGCACTTCCTCTGGAGTACAGCCGCCATGCACTTCGTGTGAAGGCAAGCTACCCAAGGAGGAGTGTGTCAATGCTACCTTATATCGTTGACCGTCTTTTTCGTTAGTGTGAACTACGTAGTCAGTTTCACTGAAAGCCATAGAATCGTCAGTTATCGGAATATAGCGACCCTCGTGCTTTGCCTTTCCTATCAGTTTCTTTGAAGGGCATTTCCTTGAAAGTGCACTCAGTCCGTGGTCTGAAACGATAGCTATTGTATGTATGCCGACCTTATTATCTCTGATAATACGCTCAACTATACGTTGAACGGTTGCAATCTCCTCTATAAGCGTCCTATATTTCACATAGTGACCACTATGTGCTAATTCGTCAAGGTCACTTATTTTTATATTGGTAATATTATCAACATCAAAAGAATTAAGATGTGTATTCGACGGAATTGTAGTTCTTGCTATTTCGGAAACAATGACAGAATAGCCAAGATTTGATTTTGAAACGAGTTTCATAATCAATGGCAAGAACTCTGCGCCAAGACCGTCAACCCAATAAATTTTGTCAGGAGATTTTATTGCATCGCTTTTTAGGTTGTGCAATAAATCGTGACTTTCTTTGAAGGAATAATACCAATCATAGAAAGCGTCCTCGTCTTTATTAAATGTTGTGATAGCATTCTTAATGCTTTCGCTATATTCATCGAGCATTTTAGCCTTGCGGAAGTTGGCAAGGTACTCTTTTACCCAAGGCTTTCCTGCAACGACCTTATCGTCAAAAGGAGAAATGTAGTCAAACATTGATGGGTAATATTCTTTAAGTTGAGCATCTCCAAATTGAGAGTTTTCTCTCAAAAGATACCAACCGAGGAATAATTCGCGTTCAAAATCAAAAACGCCTGTACAGTATTTCTTAGAGGCGGTTAGACCATTGTCGTTCTGGGCAATTTCGATAATTTTTGATTTTATCCAATTTTGTGCGTCTGAAGATACAAGTGTCCTAAAAAGTTCAGGCTCTGAAGAAATAATCATACGACGCAAAGGATAGTATTTTTCTAACTCTGCTTGTGTAGAAGCGTAGAAAATTCTCTCTGCGATATTCTCAAACAGAGCGTTTGGTACATTGATTTGCAATGTTTCCTTTATACAAAGCTTTATGTATGGATTGTCGTCAAAATAATCAAAAGAGATAGCAAGGTTGCGCAGCAGCCATCTGCCATATTCAGATGTGTCATTATCCGCCCACAAAGTAATTATATCTTCAACTGAAATAGTTTTTCGATTGAAAAAATCCGAAACATAGTGCTTGAAAGAAAATGATTGTCCTTTCTGCTTGTTGATGCCGGCAAGCAATGTTTCCCAATGACAATTATCTTTTTCCTCATATTCAATCGGCAGATTGATGTCAAGGAAATCACGTATAAACTCGTAGGCATTTTCAATCTTGTAGAATGTAAATATTGAATCCGGCTTGGAGTTTATATAGCCATTTATTATTGGCGAGGCACTACAAAGAATTTTCTCTTTCGGTGCCTGTTGCTTCCAAAATCTAAGCCAATCGCGCATCTTCGGGAGTACGCACATATTCGGGCGTTCTGGAATCTTATCTACCTGGTATTTTGAAACATACACTATGACCTTATCGTCTGCGTCGGTATAGTATTGCCATATTGGCGCACTTTCCTCAATTCTGCCGAAGTTCTTCAAGAAGTCGGTAAAACGATTATGCAGTCCAATAATAGGAATGTATATTCGTTTCTTTGGATTTTGAATGGATTCTGTTAGAATAATATCATTAAAAAAGCCATTGAAATCCGCCTCCTTGTAGAAGCGTGCGAGTTCTGAGAACGGAGTTAATATCGTTGACTCTGTGATGCTTTTAACGGCATCACACAAACTATCTATAGTAAGCGTTTTATCATCGCCATAAGTAAGCCCATCTAAATCAAGTAATCTAACACCGCAATCTTGGCAAAGAAACTTAGTGAGATTTCTAAATGCTTCAAAATTATTGAGCATAATAAACCTCACACAGTATCTTTGTGCTAAAATATCCCTTGAATTAACGTCGGCTTTAATTGCCTCTTTAAGTTTTTCAAGGTTGTTAAATACTATGATTTTATCCGATGCATCCATTACATTCGATTGAAATATTCAGCGACTTCAGGATATTGTTCAATAAGTTCAAGAGCTATCTTTTGCCAGAATACATTAGGCATATTCATACTCTTGATTTTGCTTTTAGCTTCTGCAATCTCATCCTCGCTACTTGGCGGTTGTGGAGTCGGTGTAGGAGGAACATTTGGAGAACCTGAAGTTGACGGTGTAGTAGGTGTAGCAGGAGTTGTTGGTTTTATCTTGTTGATGTAGAACTCAACAATCTTCTGACGCACGTCAGCCTCTTTTCTGAAAGCGACTTCACTTGGCAACTCGTTCACCTTTGCAAGCATATCATTCCACCATGCTTTCTCAATAGGAGCTTCTTTTATGCTATCAACGAAAGCATAAAAACCTTTGGCGTAATTGGACTCATTTGTCAGAGTGAGATTGAGATCCATTCGATTAAGTTTCAATAATTGATATAGAGACTTAATCTTATCAACAGGAGCATTTTCACTTTCAAATAGAGTGATGATGCCTTTAATAGCGTCTGAGATGTTTTGTGAAATTCCCGGCAAATAAAGCAGAGTCCACAGAGGAAATTTTGCTTTAATTTTGCAAAATTCTTGAACATACCATTTTACGTTGTCAAGGCTTTTTATCTCACTCACTTTTACATTTTCGAGCTTAGCAAGGTCGAAAATGTCAATAAATAATTGGGTGAGTTGGCTTTCTTCAGGAGAGCCAAAACGCAACATAAGTTTTGAGTTGTGCTCAGACTTGCCTTCTTTCCACATCTTGAACATATCTGTAACCATATCGCACAATCTTTCGTCAGAAACAGGTTGTGAGATAGTAGGTTCAAATAAGTCTGCCTTGTGTTTTCTGAAAGCAAAAGCTACGGCAGCACAGTTCGCAAATGAAGTAAACATACCGAACGGCTTCTTGATGAACGGAGCAAACACATCAGTTAAACTGAACTTATCGGTGTATTTCTTCTTTGCAGCTTCAACGCACCTATCCATTTCTCGGCATACTTCTACGAGCCAAGAGTTGCCGGCAAGTGCATTCTGAGAAAGTTCTCCGGTTTGTGTAATCAAAGAGTTGCCGTTATCTTCAAATACATAGCGAATAGAGCTTGCGTTACCGCCATGCGAGATGATCTGGTCTCGAGTTTGAGCTTTAAGAATTTGACGAATTACTGTCGGGCAGTTTTTGTCTGTAAAGAAAGTATCGGCAACCGACGGAAATTTCGCCATCTCAAAACCTTTTGGGAAAGCCAAAATTCCGAGCTTGCGTTTAAGCAAATCAGGAAGTTGCTTAAATGTACCCTCACTATAAGGTGCACCGTTGAAGTACACTGTGTATGTGTTAGCAAGAATTTGCTTAACCCATTTTGCAACAAATCCACGCGAGATTCTTTCACATTCTTTGCTATCGGAATCATTGAAGTGGCTCTTCGCAACTTGGCTTGTAGCCACAGAGTCAATGAATTTTTGGTAGTTACCTTGTGAGAAAGTTTCTTCAGGAATAACAATCACAAGGTCTTCAAATTCTGATGAAAAGTTCTTTAGAATTTGAGATTTACCGTCACGGTCATCTTCTGTTATCGAGAGGAATATTGCAACGTGCATATAATTCGGTTTCCCGGAAACGAATTTATTTAAGCGGCTGCGAATAAGTGCCTCTTGTTCGTCGCAAGAAAGAATCATGTAATCCGTTTCTCGTCTAACAAAATACCCGATTTCAAAGAGTGATGTAATCTCAGTTTTTGCTTCAGAGTTATAGTCCAAAATGCTTGCAGCAGTCTTGTACTGACTTTGTTGTTTTTGACGCTGCACATTCATTTCATTTTGGTTGTATGACGAGCCTGTTATTTTGAACTGGTCGAAAATGTTACGATTAACAATTTTGCTTTCGTCCAAGAAGTTCAAAATGTCAGTAAGTTTTTTTGAAGCACAGTCGCCGATGAACATATATCTCAACACCTTTTCATCAGGAGTCAAAATAGCAATGTCTTGTTTGAACTTGGGCGAGAGTGCGTTGAGCAAAAGAATTGCTTTGAAAACACGAAGATGATCGTCGCCTTGTGCTTTCACTTTGCTTTCATACGATGTGAATATCCCGATGAAAGTCGAACTCAATGGGTCGTTATTGAAATCATCATAAAAGAAATCCCATAGTGCATCGGCTGTAAGTAAGCGGTCAGAAGAATAACAATCTTCATTATTAAGGGAATGCTCCGAAACCGGTGGCTTCGTCGTGCATAAATTTTATTACGCTTCTGTTCGATGAGCCTACGTAGTTTGAAATAGTCGAGCACAAGAAAGCTGTATAAGGGTGCAACGGAAGCAATCTTTCAATGTGTTGACGCTCAACACTATTGCCATTGGTTAGGAAGTTGAGCACTTCGTCAAACAATGACAGTTTATTGTTGAGAAGTTCCGTATAAAGAGCATTGCTATCTTCATTCGGAATGGTATAGCTATGGCGCATAATCAGATAAGTGCTCAATGAGTCCATGGCATATTCAATCTCATCGAAGCGGTCACTCATCTTTGTTATGTCCTTGCCCTTGCTGTCTTGGCTTTGAGCCTCTACACGGTGAGAAATAAGGAACAAGAATACATTATTGTTCTGCGATTTCTCGGCAATATTTTGCAAAAGGTTAATACGGTCGCTTTTAAGCGTATCCATAACCGATGTAAACTCGTCCCAAAAAATAATCAATCCGTCGGCAATCCCCTTTTCTTCGAGCTTTTGCTCAACCTCCACAAGCCACTCGCTAATGCCTGTGTGTGGGAATGTATTCCCAACGTGATTAAACACAGCATCGCTCACAGCGAGATACATTGAGATATTGAATGAAGCAAGTCCGCTCAACACCTGGTCGGTCGTTTCTACAAGGTCTTGCAAATTTTTATCTTTGGCAAGTACGTGGTCATTGAAAATTGTACGGTGAGAATTAATCCAATCAATAGCTGCTTGATAGTCGGATTGCACCACAAAATCAGGCAACACTTTTCTCACAGCTTGTGTCACCGCACTTTGCACCGAAAGTGTGAAGCGTGGAATGTCGTAGGCTTTCTCAACGCCTTTCAGTGTTACGGAGAAATAGCGTTTGTTTTGGCGAAGATTGCGAAGCTGATTACGCAACGAAGCATCTTTGATATTATCGATGTAAGAGTTGATTTCGGCGAGGTCGTCACACAGCAAGTGCTTAACTACAGAACTTGCGTGGCTCTTACCGGTGCCGAATGTGCCTCTCACCCAAATGCTTTTGCGTTTGCTTGCTTCAGTACTTGTGATGTCGGAAATCGACTTGCGCAACATATCGATAAATTGTTGCGTTGGGATAAAACTTTGCCACGATGAGGAGCTTTCGTCCAGTATGTCATATACCGGAAGAAAGTCTTGCAAGTGGATAAAGTCGGAATATTTATTTGCCATGGTCGTAAGAAAGATTGTTATAGCTTACAGCATAAGATTGATGATGTCGTCGCTCTTTAAGTCTTCGCGTAGAATAATGTTATCAAGTCCCATTTTTAATTCGGCACGAAGCACATGGTTTGCGTCTTGTTCCAAAGAGCGAAGAATTTGCTCGAAAGGCTCACGTTCGATGCCGAATTGTTTTACGATACCATCTTTTTGTTCGGGGTCGTAGAACTCAGAAACTGTAAGAGAGTAGCGTCCGGTCTTCTCCGCATATCGATAAAGTGAATATGCGGCAGCCACCAACGATAGCTCATTGTGTGGTCGGCGGATAACCCCCGGTTTTTTATCAACCATAGTGTAAACACCTACAGGAATATCCTTGCCTAAAGGACTTTCCTTAAAGGTGTTAAGTAGAGAGTTTAGAGGGTTCTTTAATGTTCTGTCCTTCAAATCTGGGTAAGCGTCTTGAATCATAATTTCAAGTTCCTGCTTAGTTAAGTTCTGGTTAAAAGGTACACTTACAAAGAACCATTTTGCTATTTCTGAATTTTCTGTAAGGTTGATGAATATTATCTCCCACACTGCAAGGTTGTTTGCTTCAAAGGAAGCTGCCAACATTTTGCCAAAATCAGAAATAGATTTGTCTGTCTGATTTAAAATACGAGCCTCTCTTATCCAATTGATAAACGGAGGTATTTGGTATCGAGGATTAAGACCGTGGCTGTCGTCATCAAAGAAAGAATTGTATCTTTCAAAATATTTTTTTAACCACATTTCTCTCAAACCCATACCATCATTATAACGATTAATTCCGGATTTAACTGATTGCATTTTTACTTTACTTTCTCCTGATGATATACTAACAGAACTTGCCGACATACAACCTTTGCCGTCAAATTCAACACATTTTAAACAATGAACACATTTATCTTTGTTGATTGTTACTGTAGGAACAACAGAAAGAGCACCTGTCGGGCATTCAACTTCGCATACTTCACAGTGTATGCAGTAAGTAGCTTTATATAGGACACGCTTAATGTGGCTAATAAAGATAACGTCAAAATTAGTTCCTAATACCTCTATTTGTTGAATGTCAGGCTGTTTCTGAATAACCGAAAAACGATATAACTTGTTCCTATATTTTAATGTACCATTATTATTCTCTCCAAAATCAGAATACTGAATCTCACCGAGCACTGTCAACCAAGTAAGAATATTTTCGCGAGCAAATTTTATATTTGCTTTAAAATTTGCACCTTCCTCAATTATTGAAATACTTGATTCACATTCTACGGTTCTACCACCAGCTCTTTCTTTCCACTTACCGATCCTAATATAATTATCAATTCCAGATACATTAGTTCTAACTAATGTATCTTTGATTTTATTAATAAAAGGATTTATTGAGTTAGGAAATACTTTAGACGCAATATTCTCACTCCACTTAGATGAGTAAGGGCAAATGACACAACCTACTCTTGAGAAGCCTAAACGGTATGCCTTGTTAAATGGAAGGTCGCGTAAAAGAATATATAAATATACTTCAGTTGAGTTCCAATTAAGAATCGGGCTAATGTTAATGATGTTATTATGCTTAACATTTTTACCAATTCTTGTGCGATTCGCTCTATTTACGCTTTCTTCATTTCTAACACCATCAAAAAGTATTGCGCTTGGCTGTTTTTCACCTCCATTAAGTTCTTTAAGCGATCTCGCAAGTGGAGCAGATTTCATAATACTACAACACCATCGAAGCACTCGGCTTGGAGCACCCATTTTATCCCAATAATACATCAGTTGCTGATGGTTTTTTGAGATATAAAAATTTAATTCTGGATACTTGGCTTTGTAGAAATGCTCAACGGTAGAATATAATTCTAATGAAGGTGGAAGTTCATATCCAGTATCAGAATATATGACAACCAAATCTTTGCTTGGAATAACACGAGTAACCAAATCAAGAACGACTTGCGAATCTTTCCCTCCAGAAAAAGAGCAAACAAAAAAATCGATCTTATTCTTTAATAATGATGATTTACCGCTTTGCTCAATTGCTTCTATAGGCATAACATCAAAGCTATCACAGTCCTCTTTGACTACAGCAAACTCTTTTTTTGTTTTTTTTGAAAGAGTTTCAGCAAGTTTTTGGAAATCAATTTCAGGATTATTCTTTATAGCCCTTTCAGCTGCTTTGTATTTTCGATACTCAGAATCAATAAAAACCATAGATTCATGTTCAATAAGGAAAATAGAATCTTCATTTATTGAACGTAATTTTTCTAAATCAATAGGCTGTAATTGAATATCGGAATTCTTGACAAACGAAATGGAATGTGTTTCTTGTAAATCGCCTCCAACTGTTTCTAAAATTAATTCGCCTTTATAGAAATATCTACGGTCGCAAGCCCATAATAATGGTTCTTTGCAGTGAGGATATTTCCAACCGAGTTTATCAAGACCGAGAAAATCGAGTTCTTCCCAAAACACAGGACGAGGGCAAATATTGAGGGCTTCGCCAGACGGTGGAGACATTGTCAGGCGAACTCCGTTGTTCTCTCTATCCCATATAACTTTGAACATCTTTTTCTTCTTTCATTGTAAAGTTTTTAGTGGCTCGTGTGCTAAAGCATAGTCTAAGCCTAATTGAGTGCAAATTTACGAAATTTTGTTGAATTAGCGTGTATTTGTAAATTAGATTAACACATAATTAAAGTACTCCGCTGACATTCACGCTGAAAGCGTCTCGATATGGAAATTTGTGCACAAGTGCACCACGTTTGGCTGCACTCGGCATAGCCGGAACAAGTCCCTCTCTTTCTCCGCCTTTGTATCGCTTCTTCAATATTTTATAGTTTTGAAAAAGTCAGATTTTTCAGGAAGTCAAGGAATAAAGCGATGATAAACAAATTAAAGTAAGATAAGGACCTCTCAATACGAATAGATGATATTTAGATGACATTTTTGAACGGTTTTGTGTTTAAGAACATATTTTTGAGTATGGATAGTTGTGTTATAAATTAGTAAATTTGCATTTGAATTTAATTTATTAGTTATGGAAGCAAAAGCGGAACGACAAAAAATCAATCGGATAAAGGCTGTGCTGGCAGAAACCGGGCACACCGGCAAATGGCTCGCAGAGCAGTTGGGCAAAGACCCGGTAACCGTCTCAAAGTGGTGCACCAACACCACCCAGCCCGACCTATACACCCTGCAAAAGATTTCAACCGTCCTCAACACCCCCATCCGCTCGTTACTAACCCCGGAAAACCAAGAAAGCAAACGCATCCCGGAGGCGATTAACGTCTAAATTCCATTAATTCCGGCGGACGCAACAATTAATCTAAAAGTACAAAGAATAAAACTACACACAAGATTATTCAACCATTATGAACAACCACATTCAAAATATCCTGACGCTGAATCATGAAGAGGTGATGGACTTCTTTATGAAATCGGAGCAATACCATGGATTTGAACTCCCGGAGTATTTCGTCTTTGACAAACTGCTTCAGAGTGTAAGAGATTCGGTAGGTGATACACTTTATGAAGATTGCCTTCAAGGCGGAATAAGCCCGGAGCAACTCTCGGGTGTAAATCTTGATATTTTGCTCAATAAAGATGGTCGGTATGCTGTTCGCCCTATTGTTTTGGCAAATCCGTTCCTTTATTATTTCCTTGTCCGTGAAATATGTAATGAACAGTCGTGGACAATCGTGAAGGAATTGTTCGAGAAGTTCAATGTGCCACACATAACATCATGCGCATTGCCTGTAATCCCTACCGAAAAGGAAGCTTTTCATAAGTCAACCACAATCATTAATTGGTGGAGCAGTATAGAGCAGCGTAGTATCGAACTTTCGTTGGAGTATCGCTATATGTTTGTGTCGGACATCACCAACTGCTATGGTTCTATAAATCCGCAAGCATTTGATTGGGCATTTGACTTGAAGGGTACTCATTTTGAGAAACGATGTAGCCTACCAATATCTAAGAATATACGGAAATACTTGCGAGCATTGCAACAAGGGCGGAACGTAGGTATTCCTCAAGGAAGTGCAATATTTGACTTCGTCGGAGAAATTATCCTCGGATATTCTGATTTGTTGCTTCACGAAGCAATTCAAAGAGAGAGGATTACTGCGCAGTATGAGATCCTTCGCTATCGTGACGACTATCGAATATTCTGCAATGATAAAGATGTACTTGAAAAGATTTCTTACAGATTGCAACATGTATTGGAAAGCCTGAACTTCCGAATGAACAGCCGTAAAACGATGATAAGTGAAAGCGTCGTAACGGATTCTATCAAACCGGATAAACTTGCATACATATACAACACGCCTATCTTCAACAAGAAAGGTTGTGATTTTGACAGCTTTGAGAAGCATTTGCTCTACATACTTATGTTTGCCCGCAAATATCCCAATAGTGGTTCTATCAAGACCTTGCTTTCCGACATTGATAAGCGAGTTGAGGATTGGCTAAAGCCTGAAACTAATGACATAAAAACAAAAACAGAAAACTGGGAAGATGTAGATCTTGAAGATAATACCCCTACAGAGAAGAATGTATTCTCAGAGATGAAGGTTTACAAACCGTCAAAGCACCTACCCGGAGGAAGCGTTCGAGCCATGGCGGCCGTATGCACACAAATTGCATTGGAAAACGTTGACTGTGCACACTATGCATTGCGAGTGCTCAGCCGCATGGTAGATTCTCTGAAAGACGAAGAAGAAAAATGGGACATCATCGACAAAGTTTATTCCAAGCTCTGCAATCAACCTAATTCGACCTACAATCAACTCTGGTTGCAGAACATCACTTATCAAAAAGATAAGAAGAATGGAGTTTCTCCATATTCGCTGCGTCTATGTCAGCTCGTAGCAGGCAGACAAGTTGAGCCATTGTGGAATAACGAATGGTTGAAACCGGAACTGCTTACTGACATCCCATACGATAGCATAGTTGATGGAGAAACCTTGAAGAAAGTCACTCCGGTGATTACGTTCAGAGAGACTCGTGTATATTGTGAATCTTTTGATGATTATTACATTGATGAAGGAATTGCAACAGACAACTCTTATTAATAGATATAAAATATGCAACACAATAACCCTCAAGTAGGTGATATAATTGATGTTAGGGTAATGAACATCAACCCGACATTAGGCATCTTCGTAAGAATGCCTAATGGTGTTGACGGTCTCATTCGTTTAAAGGATGTTTCATGGTTCAATTCAACCGCAGTACTCGCTAGCATCAAGGTTAATGACCGTTTTAAAGTTAAGGTCATCTACCAACATCCTGATGGAAAACTTAACCTCAGTCGCAGAGAAGTGATGCCCAATCCTGCTACACTGCAAGAGAATTCCGTTATTATTGGTGTCGTCAGCAAAGTTGAATCTTTTGGAGTTATTGTAAAATTAGGAGACTTTACTGCATTAGCTCCAAATAGCGAACTTTCTTGCAGGAACTATGAAGAAGGCGATGAAATCATGGCTGCCGTAATAGAGAACCTTATAGATGATAAAAAACGCCGCCGAATCATTCTCAGCACAAAGCCTTTGCAGAGAGACTTTTCAACACGCCATCAATTAGGTGATATCGTTAAAGCGACATTAGAAAGAAGAGTTGAAAATGATAGTAGTATTTCAGCTGTATTGTCTATTGATGGAATCTGGCTAGACATACCTTCTAAGCGTTTCATAGAGCCATATAAATCTATGTTGGAGAATGATGAATTAATAATTGGCTCCGAATATGAGTTTGTTTATGAAAAGTACAACGAACATTACGATACGATTGTACTTGACATGAGGCCAATTATTAAAAAAAGGGAAACAGAAAAGTACAATATTCTCAAAACCTACATTGAACCAGGAAACATTTTAGAAGCTGAAGTTATCGAAGTCAATAACAAAGAAGCTAAGGTAAACCTTATAGGCACAGATGTAGATGTAATTATTCCAAAAGAGGAACTTTCTCCTAACAAGGTCATCCGTGCCAGTGACGAAGTATTTAAAGGCGAAAACATAAACCTCGTATACACTGGTGACGAAGCTGATGGCAAGCCCAAATTTAGTAGAAGATATGTTGTAGAAGACAAGTATAACGAAGGATTATATGAATTATCCCTATCGGACCTTCTTGCCACAATGGATATCCATACCAATAAATTTATTGGCAGAGTTGTCTCTATAAAAGGTTCATACTTCTTTACTGAACTAATTTCAGTTACAGACAACGACTCGGTTGAGAGTGGAAAGATTCTGATTGACCCAGTAAATGGAAAGAGCCTAATTGTTATTTTGGACAAAAGACTAAGAAATTTTGTTACTGAAGGTGAGTACTATTCTGTTAATATAGATATTGCAGGCAAAGAATACAGGAAAAAAACAGGTACGCCCTATCAGTTTCATGTAATATCAAACGACATTGTAAAAGTAAACAACCCATACAAAGAATCCGTTTCCCTTTCATTTAAACAACATACGAGTCCTAACACTAACACCAGTGTGGCTAATCTTCTGGAAGAGGTCGGTCAGAACCTCTACACCAGTAAGAAGAGAATGTTTTTTGAATTGCTTCAGAATGCAGATGATTCAGCATCTGAGAACGGAGTAAAAGTAAAACTGCAGATTTGCGGAAAATATTTTGTCCTTACACATGATGGATACGCATTCAATAGACACGATTTCGAGTCTATTACATCTGCAGCGAAGAGCACCAAGAGTGCGAATAAGAAGAAGACTGGATACAAAGGAATCGGGTTCAAGTCTGTATTTACAAACTCGAACACGGTTCTTATTAAATCCGGAGGATTTGAATTTGCATTTGATAAGAATTTAGAAACATACAAAAACTTTGAGGAGTTCTATTTCAATGTCAATGACATTGAAGATGATCCACAAAAACAAAGTGAATTTCTTCACAAGTATTCCAAATATCACAGAGAGTTCAATGGTGTCAAGGATATTCCTTGGCAACTATTGCCAATATGGTCATACAATCGCAGATTAGAAGAAAAAGGTTCAATATTCAATAATCCAGAGAACGTTGCAATTGCTCTCAGTATGGATGATGAAACCTTGGCTGAATATGGAACTGCAGTCAAGGAAGTCTTTGATGAACCGAGGTTCATGCTGTTCCTTAGAAATACTAAAAGAATACAGCTCATCAACGACAATGATTGCTTTACCATACAGAAGAATGTATCTAGGGATGGTAAGACGATCAACCTTGTAAACTCTTTCAATGACAAAAACAGAAAGGATAGCTATCGCATCTTTACTATCGACAACATTACAGTAAATGACGAAGCCTTTGCAAAAGCCGGTATATTAATCAAAAGAAAAGAACGCACCAACAACAGGGGTGAAAAAGAGAATTATTTTATAAGGATTGATTCA
>ULNQ01042321.1_pt1 | contig 15767 bp, 14 predicted proteins | sample 1951951 | NCBI WGS metagenome assembly ULNQ01 (sample SAMEA4835580, study PRJEB28245) | human gut metagenome | biome: gut microbiome; material: fecal sample | place: Denmark | collected 2008
GTCTTGCATATGCTATATTGAGTTTTTACGTGTTACGTCAACAACCGCTATTCCGCTTAGGAGATTTCTGCCCAATAAGACTTGATAGTCAAACGAGCTTCTGTCAGTAAGAGTAAATTCGCGCTCGAGCGTCAGATGCCCTATTTTTATGTTCAACATCACAGAAAAGCGCTGTTGGTCCGGCATGCCGTGCCGCTTTATAGGAACAATTCTCACGACCGGAAGTTCAAAACTTTTTTGTTCGCCCGATGTGCGCGATTTTATTTTAAACGAGACCCATTTGCGCCCATCGCGCTCAAAATTCTTTATGTCGAAAGCATCTATTGAGCAAGTTGTTGCTCCTGTATCTACCCTCGCCTCAAAACTCGACTTAAAATCCGGTAGACGCACAGTTTCAACTTCACCTATTATTCCTAATGGATATTTTTCTATTTCATGCGCCATTTCAGACTGTTTTCTAACAAATTCTTCAGATTTCTTTGGTTTAGGAGCATCCAGAGGCATATCTCCGTCTGAGCGTGAATCAATATCGTGCGAGACACATGAGGATACTGCAAACAACAATAGAAGGGCAGGGATAAATTTGTAGATTTTTAGCGAAAAATTATTATCAGAAAATTTCATTAGATTTATAATATGCCTGTTTTCAATTTGTTACAATCCATAGGGTTGTGTTTTCCGATGGGGTATATGCAGAAAAGCGAAAAGCCACAAAATTCTGCAATCGGATTTTTAGATTCTCAACATAGACGATAAAGGAGTCAAGTCTCTACATAGGTGAAAAGAAGCCATTTTTCAATAGTGCACCGGGATCTGCCTTTCTTATTCATATCAGTATTGCGAGATAATTGAAATTTTTTTAATGCTTTATATATTTAGACGGATTTTAAAGGAATTTGTTTAAGAGTTTTTTTGCATAGCCAAGAAATATTGTAATTCTAACGGGGCTTAGCGAGGAAAATTAAAAAAACGTTCGCAAGAAGAAACGGGGTTGCCGAACGTCCCAGCTGTATTGGGCAAGTTAATGGATTTCTTATAGACCTCCAGCCGATCTTTTAGCAATGGGGGGTGGGTGGTTTTAAGATAAGAGAAAAACTAAAAAATCCTTAAGAGGCTTTCCGATAGTAAAAGTTTAATATGCCTCCGAACCGTTGCTTTTTTACACTATCTTCACTTTCCTTGTTGCGCAATCTACCACAAAAAAGACCTGTGGTCGGTCAAAAACGGCGTTATTGAAATGTCTTTAATTTTTACTTCCTCGCCACTTTTAAAATGCAGGAATTTGCGATTGATTTTATCAAATTTGTCTCCATTAAAGGCTATCATTATTTGCAAAATATTTTCCGTAATTTCGCCGCAATACATTGGAATATTTTGGGGAACTCTGCCAAGCAATCCGAAGTGATCCGGATGTGCATGCGATAGGAATATGGCATCGGTATTTTCAATCTCCTTGGGCAACTTTGCCTTCTCTCCATAAAGCTCGAGTCCGGCGTCTATAAAAATACTCGCGCCGGAACCGCTTCTAATCTCAATGCAGCTTGCTCCGACTTCTTTATTCCCTCTGTGAATAATCAATTTCATAGGTATTTATTATAGACAAGCTCTAAAGTGTTTTAAAGGTCACGGATTGTCCCCAATTCTCGTCATTATAAAAAGCAAAGTACGTGGTATTATGCAAAAAATAAAAATTTTATGAAATATTATTTTGCATACGGTGCGGATTTAAATGGAGAGGAGTTTGAAAAGATATGCCCAAGTCTCGAAAAAATTGCTTCGGCAAGACTCGATGACTATGAATTTTTTGTAGATGAATCGGGTAAGCCAAATATAAAAAAATCTGTAAATGAACATGTGTATGGCGGAATTTGGAGAATATCAGATTCTGATTTCAACAACTTGGAATCTCCGTACAGTTTAGGCCTTTTGCAAACTAACGTAAAAATCGAAAAATCTTTTTGCAGCGGGGGAATCCCCAAATATGCGGAGATTTTTACGCACATTAGAGAATCTTCTAAACTTGGGATATGTTCAGACGCGAGTTTGCAGGACCTATTTTACGGAGCACTGGACTTTGATTTACCGGAATCCTATTTGGAATTTACACAGCGCTTCTATGCCAAATATGTTTTTATCTATTCTAAACTTTTAATGGGATACGAGAACGATTACATCACCAAGAAGTTGAAGATAAAAGAAATTGGCAGATGCCAAACTTGCGAAAAGTACAACATCGAAAAAAGCGACGGGAAAACCATTTTAAAAAATGTCCCAAGTGAACTAACCCACGGGAAAGGCTTCGTCTACAAGTTAGATAATATGAGGCAATTGGATTTCTTTGACGGAATTTTCGCAAATAGAAAATTTTTCCGCCGCTATCCAATCCGCATAAAGACAACTCAAGGAGAGATTTTCTTGGCGTGGTGCTACTTTAAGGAAGAACCTTTAAACTTAGGTATATTGGAGGTAATGGAATGAGAGAAATACAATTGGATAGCTCTATTGATGAAGAATCCAGAGCTTGCATCAGAATGTGGCAAGTGGAAAGAATTTTATACTAGGGGTTGGAGAGATCTCCTAAGTAAACAACCACAATTTGCGGACAAGTTCGATAAGTGGGAAAAATTTGATACTTGGGATTGGAGCTGGCTCTTAAGTAAACAGCCACAATTTGCAGACAAGTTAGATAAGTGGGATGAATTTCTCGTTCTGGACTGGGAATCGCTCATAGAACAACAACCGCAGTTTGTAGAAAAATCAAAGGAGTATGCAGCAGGCTGGCTTGCTCTATTGAAGAGGAATCCAGGGCTTGCATCTGAATGCGATAAGTGGGAGAAATTTAATAGTTGGGATTGGAGCCGTCTTTTAAGTGAACAACCTCAATTTGCGGACAAATATGACAAATGGGAGGAATTTTCTGTTTTGAATTGGAAGACCTTGCTATTAGCGCAACCACAGTTTGTGAATAATTGTCCAGATACTATTTATGATGAATTTTCACCTGCTGACTGGAAAATATTTGAATATATAATCCCCGAATCTATTAAAGAAAGATACGTTAAATAAATTCTTAATCTGAGTCGTTATTTAATAGGCTCGCAACCACTTATCTTCGTAAAAGTGGTTGTTTTATTTTATAATTTAGCAATAAATTTTGTTTACTGCTCAGAAAATAGCTTGTCATGAGAGAGATTTAGTAACATGAGCGTAGCTGTTTTACGTTCTGAAGTTATCAATATCTTAGCGGGAATGAGAAAACCTTACAAGCGATGTCGATAACAGGGATATTATTCTTAAAGGGATAGTGTAACCGTACTATTACAAGGGAAACAATAAGCCCTAATATTTTTATATCAGTAATTTAAAAATGCTGTCGCTATTTGCTTAGTATTTAGTTATAATCTATTTTTTGGAGAATCTTTCAGAAAATCCATTCATAAAAAATTAGTCAATGCATCTGCATGCATAAGACTAAAATCCAAATTTTAACCTATGAAAAGATTGGGGAAGATTTGTTCGGATATATCAGCGGAAATATTTATATGAACGGGCGTTTTAAGAGAATCGCTTTTTACAAAACCCTTGGATTCAAGTTCGGATAAAATTGCGCGCGAAGCCCTTTCGGACATACCAGTTATTTCGCATATCTTCCCGCGGGGTGTTTCGCCAAAAGTCCAAAGCTCTTTTATAATGCGAAGGCAAAGTTCCGATTTCTTTGGGAATACCTCATGCATTAAGCGGGTATATCGGCTTATTACGGAATCCAATTTCAGGATGCCAAGCATGAAGTCCATCTGATCGAGCATTGTGGAAAGGGAAAATTCGCAAAATTCAACCAGGCCCCGCTCGCTAAGAGTACCTCGTCCGTCAAGATCGCCTTGTCTACCCTGATCGGCGATTGCAAGCTTTGCGTAATACTGACTGCGGTTTCTTGCAAGCCCGCGAGAAATAGACCATATTCCGCCTCCGTTTAGTCCGTAAGCCTTGAGTAGAGAGCTTGTAAATATGCGCACAACCCTACCGTTACCGTCTCCAAAAGGATGAATCCACGCCAACCTGTGATGAGATGCCGCGGCGGCAATCAGAATTTCGCCTATTGGGATATTTTTATAAGCCTCGCAGAACCTTGAGATGAACTTCTCTAAACTCTTTGAGGCTGGGGGTTGATGAGCGCCCATGGCAACTTCAAAATTTCGGAATTTTCCGGGAATGATTTGATATTCTTTGCCGCTTTGCGATTTTGAGAGTCGCATCGATTCCGGCAAATTTGCATAAAAAGTCTCATGAATTTTGAGCAATGTTCCGGGAGTAAATATATTTTCTTCCGTTGCGCTGCTTAATATGGCGTTTTCGGTCTTTACATGGGCAAGACCTAAAAGTTGCTTGTCCCGCTCTTGCAGATTCGAAGAAAAATCGTTTTGCAAGGCGCGTTCTATGTCTTTCGGGTATGTATGATGTCCTTCGATTAAATTTGAATAGTAGCTGTTCATGTCGGCGACGACTGCCGAGACAGCTTTTGCCGTAATCGGATGAAGTTTTTCCTTTAATCCGCCGATTCTCTCTCTAATAGCGCCTGAAAGCGAGATAAGTTCAGGTGTGACGCGCGGCATCATGGGTTCCATACTTGAAACCTTCATTGGAATAACTTTGCCGATGTTTTTGCCGATTGTCATAAAGTTTAACTTATTGTATTATCGCAAGTAATTTACATAAGTGAAGTATGAAACCCAAAAAATATGCCGATATTTTTGCCGATATAACTTTGCGAACTCACAACAGTATAGGCGATAGGCAATTATTTGACCAATCTTTGCAATACTATGGGGAATAGTCTTGCCATTACATCGCTCATAAACTTCTTGTCGCTGCACATTTTCGAGAAGAAGTCCTCATTTGTGGCGTAGCGATTTGCGAGTATCGACGGGAATAATTTATCGTAAACGATGCGGATAGTCTCTCTGTCGCTCTTTGCAAATTTTTGAAGTTCCGGATCATTTATAAGGTCGTTTTCTATCTGTTTTAAGACCTTATCCATTTCGGTGAAGTTTGTTCCGAATTGCTTGTTTATGTCGTCGACAATCACGGACAGCTTGTCTCGTTTGGGTTCGGATTTTTTACCTTTACCCGTCATTGGCGCGACTTTCCCGTCGGACTCATCGAGCGCTATGCTTCCGTCATACTTCTTTTCGTTCTTGTAGTACTCTAAAAGTATCATGTCGTCCAAATGGACTTTTTCACTTTTGTCTCGCGGGATTACTTTCAATAGGAACTTGGCAAATATGGCAAATTTAAGCAAGTCCTTGTCGTACATCCTGCATATTTGAGTTATGAAACCGTAGAAACTTACGAAGGACTCCAATGCCGACAAAAATTTGTCCTGATCTTCTCTCTTTAAATCCGAATAGATTTTGACGGAACTATCGAGAATTGACCGCATTTTGCCGATGGCATTTTTGTCCTGTTCTCCGCTTTTAAAGTAGATATCCGCGACATTGTCTATCTGTTCTTGCGTATATACCGCCGATTTATCAAGATACTTTTTTAGGTCATATATGCGGTTGGGGTCAGTTTCCTCTTGCAAAACGGTAGCTTGATAAAAGGGCTGAAAGGCCTCTTTTATGTCTTCGGGGCTATTTACAAAGTCCAGCACAAAGGTATCGGTTTTGCCTTTGCATGTTCGATTTAGGCGCGAGAGCGTTTGCACGGCCTTGACGCCCGTTAGGCGCTTATCGACAAACATTGTATGCAACAAGGGCTCATCAAAGCCCGTCTGGTATTTTTCCGCGACAATTAGAATATTGAAGTCGTCGCTCTTAAAATACTCTTTTAATTGGTTTTCTTTTATGGTTTCGCCGCTTTTTGTCTTGTTGCATTTTTCCTCAGTGTAAGAGACTTCGCCGTCGACAAGCTCTCCGGAAAATGCCACAAGCACGTCTAAATTCTTATAGCCATTGTCCCTTATAAAATTTTTGAACTCTTTGAAATAGCGTATCGCATGCAGGCGCGAGGCGGTAACTACCATTGCCTTTGCGTGCCCGCCTATTTTTTTCGAGGTTATATCGCGGACATGCTCCAACATAATCGCCGTCTTTTGCGATATATTGTGCGGGTGCAACGATTCAAATTGGCGGACTGCACGCGATGCTTTGCGCTTGTTGAATTCGGGGTCGTTTTCTTCGCTTTTGGCAATTTTATAGTAGGTTTTGTATGTCGTATAGTTTTTTAATACGTCCAATATAAAGCCTTCCTCTATGGCCTGGCGCATAGAGTAAATGTGGAACGCGCGGTAGGTGCCGTCGGGCATTTTAGTGCCAAACATTTGCAAAGTCTTGCCCTTTGGAGTGGCGGTGAAGGCAAAAAACGACATATTTTTATGGGTTCCGTGCGAGGCCAACTCCTGAACTATTTTATCCTGATAATCCGGCTTTGCGTTCTCGTCTTGATTTGCAATTTTTGCCGCTTCTTCAAGCTCCTTTTCCATATCGGCGAGGGCGAATTTGAGCTTTTTTGCGGCCTCGCCCGTTTGGGAGGAATGCGCTTCGTCGCAGATTATTGCAAATCGCCGTCCGCCCGCCTTAATTTGCTCGAATATCACAGGGAACTTTTGAAGGGTTGTTATAATTATCGGGACTCTATCGTTTATAGCTTGCAACAGCTCCTTGGAATTTTTTTCGATCTTTTTAACGACCCCGCGGACGTGGTCAAACTGATAAACAGTATCCTGCAACTGCGAGTCCAATACCTTGCGGTCCGTGACGACAATTACAGAGTTGAATATTTTTTTGTCGCTTGCGTCGTGAAGCCCCGAAAGGCGGTGCGCAAGCCAGGCTATGGAATTAGACTTCCCGCTGCCCGCGCTGTGCTGAATGAGGTAGTTTTTGCCGGTTCCATTTGCCTTTACGTCGGCCAAAAGTTTAGTGACCACGTCAAGCTGGTGGTAGCGCGGGAATATTATGGATTTTCTGCCGTCTTTTTTTATGTCAAGGTGGATGTATTTTTGGAGAATTTCCATTAGTCTATCTTTGCGGAGTACATTTTCCCAGAGGTAGGCAGTCATAAAGTTGTCGGGATTTGGCGGGTTGCCCTTTCCGCCGACTTCACCCGCGCCGTTTGAGCCTTGGTTAAATGGCAGAAAGTAGGTTGCAGCGCCCGCAAGTTGGGTTGTCATAAATACCTGCGCTAAATCGAGCGCAAAATACACAAGCAGACGCTGATTGAAGGCAAAAATGGGGTCGCGCGGGTCGCGGTCTTTTTTGTACTGGTATATGGCGTCATCGACGTTTTGGCCTGAAAATTCGTCTTTCAGCTCAAGAGCGGCAATGGGAATTCCGTTTAGGAGTAAAACTATATCTATCGTATTTTGCGTATCGCTGGGCGAATAATGGAATTGGCGCACGCAGTGCAAAATGTTGCTCTTATAGCGCACCGCAAGGTCCGGATTTATGGAGGTTTCAGGCGCAAAATACGCTACCATAAAATTTACGCCCCTATCTTTTATACCGTGGCGCAAAACCTGAATTAGGCCGTCGGCTTCAACCTCTTCGCAAAAGCGCTTTATGAATCTGCGCTCGCAGTCGGAACCATAAATTACCTGATAGCGCTCCCAAGCCTTGGGCTGGGTAGATTTTACAAATGAAAGCAAAGTTTGGGTGTCCAATGCCAAGCGGGCGTCAAAATTCTTGTCGCTTCCTTTGATAAATCCGCCCTCGGGCGAGCACAAATACGCCTCAATGGCCTCCTCCAACTTGATTTCCCTGTGGTTAAAGTTAATTCTCATTTATATTTAATAATTTACTAAAACTAAAGCGTTTTACATTTTTTATTATCCAAAAGCCATTCGGTAGTTTGGATTCCTTTACCTTTTGGGGAGCAGTAGGTCGTTTATCAATAGAGATATTTGTCTCATAAAATGCGATATACCGTATATCAATCTTTCGTGTGCACAACTTTTCTCCTACAAAAGATTTAATTACATCATAAATATAGTAAATTAGACATTTTGATGCAATCATCTTAAATGAGACTTTTTTCCCATTGGAGTTCTTGAGCTCTATCACAAATACAACAATTTTATCCTTATATATTGATATAATAGCATAATCTGCCATTTTCGCTTCATTGTAATTGCTCCGAAATATATCGTATGCTCTTAGACATTCATCGAGTTTTATTGCAAAAGAATCTTTAGGAATCTCACCTATTCTAACTTTAGAAGTTTTTACTTTTGGCTCAATCAAATCAATGCCATTATTAGTATCTGGATATATAAGAATTTCATCCTTTAAAAAACTAGACCATATATTGAAATCAGGCATTTATTTATTCCTCCTTATATAATATGTAATCCTGTATGTCATTCATCTCATTAATCACAGCATCGAAAGTTTCCGCCTGTATCCCCGTTTTCTCTGATATTCTCATAGGCAATACAGTTCTCTTTCTAGACTTTCTTGATCTTCCAGGCATTAAAATTAAATCCTGGTGTGTTTTATAAACTTTCAACTTCTTATAATCAATTAAATCATCTTTGGTATAACCATATTTTTTCAAGTAATCAGGTATCTTATCAGAATAGTGATTCTTCATCAATATCGAGTTATTAATTTCTTTTATTATATAGTCACTATGGGTTGTAATAAAAACTTTTATACCTATATTTACGAGTCTTATAATTAGGCGTGCTATCTTCCTTTGGTTTTCCGGATGTAAGTTTAGTTCTGGCTCATCTATTATGAGAAAATCGAATGGGCGAGAAGCGTACCTTAAATACATCCCAATATCAATAAGAGATCTAATAGAGCTTGAAACCTCAATAATATCTAATTTCTTTCCTTTTGTTTTGAAAAAGAGTCTTCGGTCTCTTCCAAAAACGAATGCCCCCGAAAGCATATTATTATAAAAATCAATGATTTCCGGATGAAGTTTAGATATAAAACCGTCTACTCCGACAAGTGATGAAATTTTTCTATTAAATGAAATATCATCTCTTATAGGTAAAGGATACGAGACACTAACAGATTCTTCAATTTCGAAAGGATTTATCTCATTATCAGATCTATTACTCAATTCCCTAATATATATATTCTTCTTAATATCTAATTCATTAATGAATGTAATAGCGCCTGTTCTCTCTGTACTTGCAATGAAATATGAAGGAAGCACACTGGAAAATATAAATTTTTTAATAATTATATCCATAGCCTCATTTACAGACGATTCTTTTAATTTTAACTTGTCTCTATTGATTAATAAGGTTACTTCAATAGAATTATTATTTTGATCTTTTTTAGCTCTAAAAAATATATTGCTATCAGAGCCGAAGTTAATTGTTTTTGCATCTGTAGGAGTTATTTCATCAGGTGTTATTTCGTACTTAATTCTTGTTTTCTCAAATTTAGCGGCATTTTGCGCGAAAATACGGGGAAGAAACTTTGTATATTCCGTAGATGCTCTTTCAAACAAAGATGACGAATGTTTTATTATTTCATTAATATTTATATTTACAACACCATCTTTAAGTAAAGACTGTGCGTATTCGCTAGATATTTTTAATTTAAAATAACGTTCCCAAAAAAACAAGAACCCATAAAATGCGTAAGTTATATACGTTTTCCCCGTGTTATTACTTCCACATAGTATGGTAAAGTTGCCTATATTAATTTCGGCATATTCTATTGGGCCAAGATTCTCAATCGTCATTTTCATATACAACCTCTATAGTTCAGTTTTTCCAGTTACGCATTCGAAGATAAGGGATTTTTTGTATGCGTCAAGTTTTTGTATTATATTTTGCTTTTCTGTGATATATTTATCTATTTGGGAACACTTACTGTCCAAATAATCTGCTATCTTTTGTTGAGTTTTTAGTGGGGGGAATGGTATCTTTATATTTCCAATTTGCTCTTGATTTATTGAAGGTACGGTTCCTGGATTTACAAAATAAGAAAAATCAAATAAGACTGTTACGTATTTGAAGAATCTTGGTTCAATAACCAAGGGAATAAATCCCATCATGTTATTATCAATACATGACTCAAACTCAAGTATTCTAAATCTTTGTAGTAATAATGCGGCTCCTACTTTAGCAAATACAACAGATCCTATTATAAATTTCTCAGCGTTCAATTTATTCCTTATAGACTCAGATATTGAATCCTTCCCATTGCGGGATATTGGATCCTCTGCTAAGGACTTTACCTTAATAAAAGGGATTTCTTCATTTTTAACCCCCTGATATCCATCAGGGAAAGCACTACCACCAATTAGTTTCCCAGTATTTTTTATTCTTTTAACTTCCCAATCGTCGGGAATATCGCCTATCCACTCTATGCCGCTGGGTTTGAGGGGGGCGGACTTATCAAGGCCTTTGGTGACGGTTTCGGATATCAATGACTGCTTATAGGCTTTGAGTTTTTCTATGCTCTCCTTCTGCTTGGCTATCGTCGCGTCTATCTCACCGCATTTCTCATCCAAGTAATCCGCTATCTTCTGTTGAGTCTTGAGAGGTGGGAAAGGTATTTTAAAGTTTAATAAGTCTGAGGCTGAAAGTTCCATAAATGTAGTTCCATTCCCCAACATATTTAGTACTTCAGACTGTACTTTGAAGAAATAGTAAAAGAATAAGCAAGATAACTTTATTTTAGCTACTAAAGATTTACAACCTTGGTTTGTACACAGTTCACGTCCTGCAAGACAAACTTGACCTATAGGCGCCCGATTTGAAATAATTATCGATCCTTTGGGAGCCAACGTTGCTCCACATGAATTCAATCCTTTTTCGGATAACATTCTTTTAGAATTTAAAACGATTTTAATATCATCGCCCAATTCTCCAGGTGTTATCCAAATAATTTTATCTCCCCAATATTCTGGAACGTTTACCTTTGGCGTTGATCCTCCATATACGTTAAAAAGAAATTTTGTTTTAATTACTTCCCAATCGTCGGGAATATCGCCTATCCACTCTATGCCGCTGGGTTTCATATTATTCAAAAATCCTTTCGATTGAGCCTTTAAGTTCGGACTCAATTTGCAAAATTTCCCGCTTGATCTCCTCGGAGGGCACTGGCGGAGTATATTCGTAGAAGTAGCGCGTAAATGGAATTTCGTAGCCGATTTTTGTCTTGCTTTCGTCTATCCAAGCATCGGGGGCGTAGGGCAAAACTTCGCGCTTCATATATTCTGCGACGTCTTCGGAAAGCGGTATGTTTTCGGTATCGCGCAATTTGGGATCCGCCTGAACTTTCCCCTTTTTTAGCATGGGCTTTCCGCTTTCGTCCCGCAGGGGGCGCTCAACCACAACTTTGCGATAGCCAAAGTCTTCATTCTTAAAAATCTTGCTTAGCTTGTTCTCGCGGAAGTCGCCGTAAATCTTTGCAATTTCATCTATGGCGGTTTGGGGTATGTCGTTCCGCTTGTTGCCAAGGCTCTTTCGGCGCTTTTCATACAGGCCATTGGCGTTTATAAGCTGAACTTTGCCCATGCGGCGCTTTTCTTTGTTATTGCTTAATACCCAAATATATGTGGCAATTCCCGTATTGTAAAATATGTCATTGGGAAGGGCGATGATGGCTTCAAGCAAGTCGTTTCCCAATAGGTATTTTCTGATATTGCTTGGGCCGCTGCCGGCGTCGCCGGTAAAGAGCGGAGAGCCGTTGTGGACTATCGCCACGCGGCTGCCGCCTTCCTCAACAGGCTTCATCTTGGCGACGGCGTTTGAAAGAAAAAGCATCTGGCTATCGCCTATCGCGGGAAGCCCCATAAAGAAGCGCCCGCCATTTTCTCTGGTAAGTTTTGCCTCTTTTTCAACGCTCGCCTTTTCCTTCTTCCATTCCCTGCCAAACGGCGGATTGGATATTATGTAATTGAATGTTTGGTTGGGGAATTGGTCGTCAGAAAGGGTGTTGCCGCTGCGTATTAGGCTGTCGTTCTCTCCTTTTATGAGCATATCGGCCTTAGCTATGGCGTAGGTTTCGGGGTTGATTTCCTGCCCAAAGCACAAAAAAGCCGCTGAGCTATTGTGCTTTTTTATGTATTCGCTTGCTATGCTCAACATGCCGCCCGTTCCGCAGGCAGGATCGTAAATTGTGCGGGCTTCCTTACTGGAAAGCATGGCGTTGTCAAAATTTAACAGTATGTGCACCATGAGCTCTATGACCTCGCGCGGAGTATAGTGCTGCCCGGCCTCCTCATTATAGCTTTCGGAAAATTTGCGGATTAGTTCCTCAAAAATGTAGCCCATTTCTATGTCGCTCACCCGCGAAGGGTGCATGTCGGCCTTGTCGGTGCCAAATTCCTGCAATACGGTAAATAAGAGTCCGTATTCGCGCATTTTAGGCAGCTCGTCTTTTGCAAATTCAAATTTTTCAATGATTTCGCATACGTTTGGCGAAAAGGAGTTAATGTAAGAGGCAAAGTTGTCGTCTATATGGTCGGGGTCGTCAAGAAGCGTGCGCAGGGTATATTTACTCGTATTATAAAAGGGATGTCCGGAAGCGTTTGTTAAAATTTCGTTCCGCATTATATCGTTATCCATGTTGCGGCATTTTTCAAAGGCTGCCAAAACATCAGATTTTGTTTCCTCCAATATGGAATCAAAACGCTTTATGACTGTAAGCGGCAAAATAACCTTACCGTATTCGTGGGGCTTATATACACCGGTAATCTTATCGGCTATTGCCCAAATGAGCGCGGCCTTGTTTGTAATCTTTGAGTTCAAATCCATTTTTATATAATACAAATCTTCCAAAATTATTACAAATCGCGCAGTTCCGTTCAATTCAATTTATGGATAAAGCCGCAGTAAGTGAAAAAACGAAGGCAATTTTTCGCATTTTGCTAAAAAAGTGTCCCTATAATACCCCTACGAGGTAAAATCTTTAAAAAATTTAAAAAAAATCAAAAAAAAGCGCGAGGTCTTCCTATACTTCTTCTTATTATGGAAAAAAGTACATATCATATAAGAGGGGTGGAAGCCACAGTTGCTTCTATCGCAAACGATGTAAATTCTAAGGCTGAAAAAGAGCTTGTAGAATCTACAAACATTAACGCAATCGCTCAGGCCCCCTGCGCGCTAATAAAAGACGGGAAAGGAGGTAATAAAGAAATAACGCAAGATGAGTTTGTAAGTACAGATTGGGATTTATCGGATAGTAAATCTTTCCGGCAGGCCCTTGGAACTAATTCTGAAATTTTCAATGCGTTAAACAAAAATTATACGGTTCATGGGGAAACCATATTTTTAGAAAGGTTAAGGGGCTATTACAATGGGTTTTCAAATGTGATTTCGTGTGCGCTTCAGGTGCTTTTTGCGAACAATCCGAAATTGGCGGAACTAAGCTACAATGATTTCCTGAATAGGACGGGATTGAAAGATGATTGCTTTTCGGACCAGACACTGTTAAACAATAAAAACGCCTTTAAAATAATCAGTAAAATTAAGAACCATGATACGCGCGAAAAATTACGGAATTGCGGGGTATCGGTAGTCGTAAAGTTTTTAAGAATATCTGAGCGGACAGATTTTGAGGAATTAATTAAAAAATTTCTGTCCGGCCCGTCAGTGAGCCGAAGTAACGCCGAAGTGTATGTTAATAGCATATTCCCCCACAAAAAAGCTTTCAGCAAGGCCAAAAGTTGCCAAAAGCGGAAGCATTGCCCCGCAAGCAAAAGTTGAGTATCCAAACCGGTTTGGATACGGGGGTACTGCGGTATCGGTATTACCCTCTGAGAAAGTGGTGCAGAAAATGATATTGAGGAGCTTCTAAATAATGAAGCCAATCCTGATATTGTTCTGGAAGAAGTAAATGGGTATAGCCGGGAGTCCTTAGGGGTAAGAATAGATATTGTGGGCCACGGTCAGATTGACGCAGAAAAAATAGAGGCGTCGTTTGAGTCTATGCGCGAATACCTCAGTTTATTCGTGGAAAGGTATGCGGAGGGGGAGCCGGAATGGAACAATGTTGAAAAGTTAATGAAATACTTGAAATCCCATCTGGATAATAAATCCCAAACCTCTGAAAAAGATGGTTTGGAATTAGCCGATGCGGGTTCAAACAATATATCCGAAAAACGCGAAGATTCGCCTAAAACAGAAGATACGGGGCTTAGCGCGAACCCCAAAGTAACTGAAAGTCCGAAAAACGCTTCGAAAGACCTACTCTTAGAAAAAGTTTCCGTTTTGATGAGCGGCTTTTCGGGCAAGGAAGGATTAGCGTCAAGGCAAAGGTTGGTAAGCAATATTACAAAAGTAATCAGAGAAAGCGGGATCGGTTACGTTCCAAAAGATCATCCGAGGGCCATGCAGATTGCCTGGGAAATCGTAAAGAAAGGCTTGGACGCAGAAAAGCTAAGGGGCGTTGACTCGGTCGCGGAATTATATCGCAAATTCTTTCCCAACGGCAATTCCAAGGAAGGAGGGCTATAATGGTTTCAGAAGTAGAGTCTGCCCATTCTAAAAAATGGAAAGTAGGGAGTGCCGAATTAAAAGCAAATAGGCTGGGGTTTATCAGGGCAAGCTCAGCTTTAGGGCCACAAAGTGCCCTAGAGCCGGCTTGCGGGGACGGGGGCAGAGCCCCCATCCCTCGACCCACCCCGGTTGCTACGCCACCTAAAAAGAAAGCCGCATCCACAGAAGGCGGGCGCAAATACATCATAAAGTTGCGCTGCACCGAAGAGGAAAAAGCCAAGATAAAAGCTATTGCCAGAAGTTGCGAAATGGACGTATCCGAACTTTTGCGCGAGCTTATAAACAAGCATCTTGCCGGAATAAAAATCCCCACATTGAGGCCGGTTCGCCGGAAGCGCCAATTCGGCAGATTATATAAGGCGTACAAAGAATTGAACCGCATAGGTGTAAACATCAATCAAATAGCCCGGGGTATAAACATAATGGCAAAAGGCGGAAGATACCATGAGAGCTTTCCCGAAATCCTTTGTGAAATTATGTCAATAAGCAATCGCTTGGACGTGATATTGGACGTCGTTTTAGAGGAAGATGAAAAATGATCGGCAAGCGAATAAGCCCGGATAAGGACTTGGAATATCTTTTGGGAAATACCGATTCAAAAGGGCGAGAAAGGACCAGCGAAGTTGTAGGCGGCGGGAATTTGAGGGTAATAATGCATATGAGAAAATACGCCCGAAGGTATAAGGAGCCGTCGCTTACCTACGTTTACCGCGAGAAGCGTCCGCTTAGCGAGATAGGCGGAATAGAATTTGAGGAGCACTTGAAGGAGTGCATATTAAAGACCTTTTCCCCAGGCTTTGAGCATGAGGACTTCTATTACTTATTTATAAGGCACCACAATCCGGACAGAAGCTACGAGTTAAATTTTTACACGCTCTGCATGGCAAATAACAGGCAATTTACGCCGTATTTGCACCGGCGAGATAAAGGCCCACAAGCTTATGGGTAAAATGCTGCACCAAGAAAATCCAAAGCTTAGCGATCCAAGCAATAAGAAGAAGCTTCTTAGCGCGAGCGCGCGGCTGAGTGAAAAAGGAAGAGCTCTTTATTCGGAGGTGTGCCGATTGAGTTTTGATGGAATAGAAAAAGGCATCGTGCGAACGCGGGAAAATCTGTTTGGGATATTGAAAAGAGAGGGGATAGAAATCCCGCGCCAAGGCAAGGATTACTTTACGGTAGCACGGCGACACCCGCATAAGGCTGAAAGGCCCTGCCGCAGAAAAGACATTTGATATAGAAAATGCTGATTTAAGGCAAAGTGACGAAGTGGACTACCGCAAGTTGTGGGAGGCCGAAAACA